>FWPU01000412.1_pt1 | contig 116963 bp, 93 predicted proteins | sample 2228361 | NCBI WGS metagenome assembly FWPU01 (sample SAMEA103939777, study PRJEB20133) | metagenome | reverse complement strand
ATATATGAGTATGATTTTTATCAGGCTGTATTTTTTTATCAACACTTGCTTATTGGCTTATTTTTCTGTAACTTTAAGGGCTTATTGATAAAAAACAGTAAAATGGAAAAACAAGAAAAAGAATTAAAAGATTATAGTGCAGGTAATATTCAGATATTAGAAGGATTAGAAGCAGTTCGTAAAAGGCCTGCAATGTATATTGGAGATGTTAGTGTAAAAGGGTTGCACCATCTAGTATATGAAGTAGTAGATAATTCAATAGATGAGGCTCTTGCGGGTTATTGCAAAAACATAGAAGTTATCATTCATAAAGACAACTCTATTAGTGTTAAAGACGATGGAAGAGGTATTCCTACAGATATTCACCCTAAACAAGGCGTATCTGCCTTACAGGTAGTGATGACTGTACTACATGCAGGCGGAAAGTTTGATAAAGACACTTACAAAGTATCAGGAGGCTTACACGGTGTAGGTGTATCTTGTGTTAACGCACTTTCTGTTCATCTTAAAGCAGAAGTACATAGAGAAGGTAAGATATTTGTTCAAGAGTATTCGAAAGGACACCCATTATACGATGTGAAAGTTGTTGGCAATACTAATTACAGAGGAACGATTATTACATTCAAACCAGATGCTGAAATTTTTACTGTTACAGAATATAATTATACTACTCTTGCTAATAGAATGCGTGAACTTGCTTTCTTAAATAAAGGTATTCGAATCACACTTACCGATGAGAGGAAAGTTGATGAAAATCAACAGTTTTATTCACAATCTTTTTATTCTGAAGGAGGATTAAAAGAATTTGTAGAATATCTGGATACCGGTAAAGAAAAGCTATTGCATGATGTTATTTACTTAAATACTGAAAAGCAAGGTATTCCTGTAGAAGTTGCATTAACATATAATAATACCTATGTAGAAACTGTTCAAACTTATGTCAATAATATCAATACGATAGAAGGTGGAACACATTTAGCAGGATTTAGAAGAGGACTCACCAGAACTTTGAAAAATTATGCTGATAAAAATGGGTTATTAGCAAAAGCAAAAGTTGAAATTACAGGAGATGATTTTAGAGAAGGTCTTACTGCTGTTGTGTCTGTAAAAGTAGCTGAGCCGCAATTTGAAGGACAAACCAAAACTAAATTAGGTAATAATGAAGTTATTGGAGCAGTAGATACAGCTGTGAGTGAAACTTTGGAGCATTATTTAGAAGAGCATCCTAAACAAGCAAAAATTATTGTAGATAAAGTAGTACTTGCCGCTACTGCAAGAATCGCTGCCCGTAAAGCAAGAGAATTGGTACAAAGAAAGTCAGTTATGAGCGGTGGTGGATTACCGGGTAAATTAGCTGACTGTTCAAATACTAATCCTGAACAATGTGAGATATTTTTGGTAGAGGGAGATTCTGCAGGTGGAACTGCTAAACAAGGAAGAAACAGAGAGTATCAAGCTATACTACCACTCAGAGGAAAAATTTTGAATGTAGAAAAAGCATTAGAATCTAAAATTTATGATAACGAAGAAATAAAGAATATCTACACTGCCTTAGGAGTATTTAGAGGAACTAAAGAAGATGAAAAGGCTCTTAATATGGAAAAACTTCGTTATCATAAAATTATTATAATGACCGATGCAGATATAGATGGTTCACATATTACTACACTTATTCTTACTTTCTTCTTTAGACATATGCGTGAACTCATTGAAAAAGGCTATGTGTATATAGCCTCTCCACCTTTATATTTGGTTAAAAAAGGGAAAGATCAAGTATATTGCTGGAATGAAACACAAAGAGATGAGGCTATTAAAAAATTAGGAGCTGACAAACCTGATAGTGTTACTGTTCAAAGATACAAAGGACTGGGAGAGATGAATGCAGAACAATTATGGGAAACTACAATGAATCCTGAAACTCGTACATTAAAACAAGTAACATTAGATAATGCCGCAGAAGCAGATAGAGTATTTTCAATGTTAATGGGAGATGAAGTAGCTCCTCGTAGAGAATTTATAGAACAAAATGCTCGTTATGCTAAAATTGATGCTTAATGAAGAAAAGAATATGTTGTGAGATTAAAATACACACTAAAAAAGTATCAAATTTTACGAAGTAAAAAAGAAATTGATTATTTATTTGAAAATGGGAAAAGTATAGTACAGTACCCTTTAACATTAGTTTATAATTTAGACTTATTATCAAAATATGATTACCAAAAAACAAATAGATTTAAGGTATTATTTGTAGTACCTAAAAAGAATGTAAAAAAATCTGTATATAGAAATAAAGTCAAAAGAAAAATAAAAGAAAGTTTTCGTTTGCAACAACATGAATTAAATATTCCGAAGGGTTATATTTGTCTTCTTGCATTTATTTATATTTCCAAGAGTACAGAGGAAGAAGAGTTAAAAAAAATAGATACAAGTGTAAAAAAATTGATTGAATATTTGAATAGAGAATTGGATATGGAGATAAGTACTTAATTCTATTTAATTTCATATTTAATAGGCTATTCTTTATTATATAACATAGGAACAAAAGCAAAATCTCCTAATTTTTCTTTGACAAAGATATTATTTTTTTGCCTTGTAAATAATAGCATTTCGTGAACGCCCTGATTATCAATAGGAACTATTAATTTACCATTTTCTTTTAATTGCACAAGTAATCTATCAGGTATAAATTGAGCTGCTGCTGTTACAATGATTTTATCATATGGAGCATGTTCTATCCAACCTAAGTAACCATCACCATGTCTTAAATAAAAATTTTTATATCCCAAAACTTCTAACCTGTTTTTAGTTTTGAGATATAATTCTTCTATTCTTTCTATACTATACACTATTGCCCCCATTTCAAGTAATACAGCAGTTTGATACCCGGACCCGGTTCCTATCTCCAGTACTTTATCTTCGGGATGTATGTTTAATGCTTGAGTTTGAAAAGCTACAGTATAAGGGTGAGAAATAGTCTGCCCTTTTCCGATAGGCAGCGCTTTATCAGAATAAACATATTCTAACATAATAGATATTCCTTCATCTGACTTAAGAGATTTTGTTTGCTCGTCGTATAAAATAGTTCCAATGTCAAAAAATAAATGCCTGGGCACACGAGAGATAGCACTTAATACATTTTTATCTTTTATGCCCTTTTGTTCTAATATCTTTATTAATTGTTTTTTTTTTCCTTCTAATAAAAATTCTTCTTTTGGAGTAAGATTGATTTTATTAAAAAATATATCTTTTCTTTTATTCATTGCCTTATTTAATTATATTATCTTGTATAAGTTTATCTATGTAATACCTTTGATTATTAAAAAACGCTATCGTAAATGCATCTTTAATACCGGATTGTATTACCTTCTTATTAACTTCCAGAGCATCATTTAATGTTTTAAATTTTCCCAAGTAAATGATATAAATTCCATTCTTCAATCTATATGTTTCTATTCTTCCATATTTTTTAAGGTGAGCAAATTTTGCTGCAGAAGGATTTTTTGTAATTCCTAATTGAATTGCAAAGTATAAATTACTTTTTGATATATTACCATATTCTTCACTATACTTAAATATTTTTTCTTGAAATGCGTTGAGGGATAGACCAGATGTAGATATTTTTTTATTTTCTTCTATAATTTTATTTTTTTCTGAAGTTGTATTAATTTTTATTTCATCATTTTTAATAAGCACATTACTATCTTCTGTGCCTCGTTCTTTTATTACTTGTTTTACTAATTGAGCATCTTTTTTTACATAGATATTCATTTTTTCTAATTCGGAAAGATATGTTCTTTTACCTTTATATATAGCTAATACAAATGCATCTTTTTGTCCTGCTTTAATTACTTTTAAGTTATGTTCAAATGCTTCATTTAGTGTTTTGAAATCTCCACCAATTGTAAATCTCGTCAGCCCATCATTTAATTGCACTGTTTCTACTTTTCCCAATCCTTTCAAATGAGCATAAGAATAATTTTTAGGGTACTTATATGCTGCTATCTGAACTCTAAATGTAAGCCCCTCTACACTTATATCCCCATAGTTTTTAGTATATTCATAGGTTTCTTTTTGAACAGGGTTTAATTTATCAACCTCTACGGTAGCTGGAACCGTAGATGTAGAAACAATAGTTGAAGTTGTTGCAACAGGAGGAGAGGTTTCAAAATTAAACACATGCATCATTTCTTTATATGCTGATAAATTCTTTGTGGAAATGGTAAAAGACCGTGATGAATTACTGTCTAGCTTACATTCAATTTTAAAGTCATACCCTGCAGGGAGATTAATAAGATATTTCTTTTTTCCTTCTTTTGTTTGTGTTTGATAATATACTTCTTCTTTATTGTCTTTAATAATATATGCTGTAATATCTGAGGGAACAGGTTTTTTATCCAAAAGTACGTTCCCATACACTAACATATGAACAGGTCTAATGCTATCAAAATTAGTTTCTATAAAATAAATATCTTTTAATCCGACGCCATCTGGTCTTGCACTTGAATAATAAGCATGTTCACCACTTGCAGAGAGGACAAAGTAAATATCATCCGATGGGGTATTGATAGGATATCCTAAGTTTTTAGGTTTCATAAATGTAGAATCGTTTATATTTAATTGTGTTACAAAAATATCGTAATCCCCCATACTGTTATGTCCTTTAGAACTAAGATAAAGTGTTATCCCATCAGGGTGAATAAAAGGCGCGTCATCATCATCCGAAGTATTAACATTGCTACCAAGGTTAGTTACATTTCCCCAAGAACTATCAGGCATAAGGGTAGCTTTATAAATGTCTTTCTTACCATAACCACCAGGCCTTTCACTTGAAAAATAAAGTGTTTTACCATCAACAGTAATGGAACAACTACCTTCCCATGAATATGAGTTCACTTCTCCCTTTAATTGTTGTGGTGGTGTAAATTCATTATTTCCTAAAGCATAAGATACATAAATATCTCCATGAGTAATACCATCGTCTTTGTAAATGAAAAGCATTGAACCATCTGGACTCACAGCAATAGCCGCATCGTGAGAATTGGTATTAATGGTTTCAATAGGTTTTGGCTCTGCCCATTCATTTAATACTTTTTCAGAAATAAATACATCTTCATAAAAGAGCCCCTTTGGATCCGGAAGTAAAGATGCGTTTTGTCTTCCACCTTTACTTTTTTCTCCTCTATATGTAAATACTATTGTAGCTTCATCTGTAGTAATTACAGGCACATACTCCTCCCATCCAGAATTCAGTGGCTTACCTATATTGTTGACTTTTGCCTTAGTCGGATTAGAATAAAAAAACCTCGCATTTTGAATATAATTTTTTAATAATGATGCCTTTGATTTTTCTTCAGGGGAAATTTTCTTTTGAGATAAAAATACATTAATATGTTCTTCTGCTTTATCAAATTGATAGTTATAGTGATTTGCTCTTGCTAAATCATAATGTATATTATCTATTTTAGGATTAGCAGCATAGCTCTCTTCTAGCAACTTCAGAGCTACATCATGCTTATCACTTCTGGTAAGTGAAAGCTTACCAAGTGTATATTTCAAGAAAACTTCATTAGGATGATGAAGATATATTTGCTCAACAATAGGATATGCTAAAGCATAATTTTCTTCCTCATATAAAAGTAAAGCTTCATTTAGCGAATCTACTTCTGTTCTTCTCCATTTTTTTGTTTTCATAGTTTGAGCAACAGAAGCAGTAGTAAAAACAAAAGACAATATAAATGCAAGTATCCTCATTTGCAAGTTCATTGATTGATTACCTTGGGTACTTTTATATAATCAGAGTCTTTTTTAGGAGCATTTAAAAGCGCGTTTTCTTTTTTTAGTTCTTCTTTTACTATATCTTCTCTCATTACATTTTGATTAGGTGAAAGATATATCAATGGTTCTACTTTTGATGTATCTAATTCATTTAATTGATCAATATACTCCAATATCCTATTTAAGTCGTTAATAATTTTTTGTTTTTCTTGTATGTTAAGTTCTAATCTTGCTAAATGAGAAAGCTGATCAATGAGTTCTTCATTTATTTTTTTCATGATGATGTTGATTTAAATGATGCTCAATAAATGCTCTTACTTTATTTCGCAAATCTAACAAATTTTCCTCCGAATAAGAAGATGTATCAATAGGTTTACCCACTACAATCCGAGCAATGCCTGGGAATCCATTGGTTTTAAAAAAGCCTCCATTTTCTAATAAATGCCAGTTATTCAAATTAACAGCAGGTACTATCGGAACTTTTTTTTGTATTGCTAATTTAAACGCTCCATTTTTAAAAGGTTTCAAAATACCTTTTGAAGAAATTGTTCCTTCAGGAAAAATAATTACTGAATAGCCTTTATCAAGCCATTCACTTGCTTTTTCAAAAGCACGAGCAGCGTCTATAGGATTTTGTCTTCTTACAGGGATGTCTATATACTTAAAAAATATATTAAAAAGAGGTATTTTAAGAAGTTCTGCTTTACCCATATAAATAGCAGCCTTCTTGACATAAAAAACACTAAACAAAATATCTAAATAAGAAGTATGATTAGCTACTACAATAGAAGATGAGGGAAATTTAAATCTACCTTCGGGATAAATAGTATAAGGTATAAGTCCCGAAAATAAGCATATTAAAAATGCCCATATTTTTTTTAGTAAGTAAACTAACCTATACTGTTTAGTAACTAATAAAATAAAGAAAAGTGGAAAAAGTATTAAGAATGTAACTACAAATACTAAAGCAAACCATGATTTCCAAAATGTTACAAAGACAGTCCTAAAAAAAATTTTCATTGTGTGGTAAATATAGAGAATTAAATCAAGATTAGCTTTTTAAATATTTTCCCATTGATAGTTATTATAAAGTATAGTTCAAAATATTTTTAGAAAAATTACCATTAATGAAACTTTACCACTTATTCGCTTTTTTCAATAAGATACAAATTTTTAAAGAATCAATATCCTACTATAATTATTGCCTCTTTTTTCTTTATTAAATCCTTGAAGAAATTATCTTTTTTACTTGTTCTTCTAATTTTCATTCACTAACATCATTTTTATTCTATTTTCTAAGACGCTGTATAATAAGAAAAATCGTAAAAACTATCATTAAAACAAATATTATAGTGATAACAAACCTGATTTTCGTTAATTTTTTATTTTCCTCTTCAATAAGAGTTAGTCTCTTTTCCCATTTAGCAAGCTCTTTAGCTCTTTTCTCCTCAAATTCACGAATTATCTCTGAGCGAATCTGTTTCTTAAAGTTTGTTATATTGTTAATACTATCACTAATAGCGATGTATTTTTTATAATGATCCATAGCACCTTTAAAATTACCTTTTATACTATCAAGTCGATAATATAATTTTTCACAATCTTTAATGATTACTAATGCTCCGATAGAATTTGCTAATGATAATGATTTTTTGAGATATTCCTCAGCTTTTTTGTATTCCTTGGCTTGGATATACAAAGAACTAATTTGTATCAGAATGGTTGCCTTATTAGTATCTTCTTTCGCATTTTTGAATTCAACAAGTAAGGAATCTAACTTTCTTTGTTGGGCAAAGAAAGTGCCTATGAAACAGAGTAAAAGGAAGAAACATATAAAGAAACGTGTAAGCATGTTTTTATTTTTTTCGGCTAATATACAATTTTTTTCTATCCGATATTTATCCCTATCACTGTCACATCATCGGTCTGGTCACCTATACCTTTCCATTCCTGATAGAAATCTCTCAGTAATTTACCTTGTTCTGATATACTAACTTCAGATGTTTCTTGTGCTTTAATCGTATATAGTTTTCTACTAAATTTTTGAATTGATTGTAAAAAATAGATAGCTATGTCGGGGTTATGTTTGAGAAAATGTTATTTATTTCCAAAAAGATATTTACTTTGTAATATCTTCTTTAGCTGTTTTGAGTTAAGTGAATAAGAAATCTAAGTTTCTTTGTTTGGGAAAAAGTGGTGTAATAAGATAAAAACTAAGAATAAAATAACTAAGTCGACTAATACATAATACATAGATAAGCCAAAAGAAAAGGATAAACTGAGAGAGCCATAAGATAAAAACGCTAATTCTGAATTATAATTTTTTTATTAAGGACTGCTTTATCTTCCGAAGTAATACTTAGTAAATAGATACCGTTTTCTATATCTGAGACATCAATAACAATAGAATTCATCATGTTTTGAGATAAATATTTTTTTTCAAGTATTTTTTCACCGGTTATATCATAGATGCTTAAGATAAGATTATCCTTACAATTAGTGTAAACTTTCAATAAATTTTTTGCAGGATTTGGGAAAACATTCAGTGTATAATCATTGTTCGGTGATTCAGAAATAGACAAAGCACTATCTGCTCGTAAAATAAAAATACCATTTTTCATATCATTGGATAAAATCAAACCACTTGGAAAAAAGGGATAAGAACCCCAATTACCATCATAGACAGGAGAAGTATTATAAGTGCCAGTGTTGGCTCCTGCTTGTGGATAAGTATCAAAATATCCTGTCATTATAGGATTAGCAGGATTTGATATATCATATATTAATGTACCATCCTGATAACAGGAAGCTATGAGATATTTATTTTCAAGTATAAAAGGATTATGTGCTATAAATCCACTGTAATTGTATGGTTTCAGATACTTCACCACTTGTATATTGTTAATGTTACTTACATCGGTTATTTTAATAGATAATCCTGCTGGCACTTCATCCATAAATACTAATGTCTTTCCATTTTGAGTAAGAGCACTACTGTGGTTATATCCTGCTTCCAAATAAGTGGTCAATGAGTTTATGTATACAAATTTATTTTGAATAGTATCCAATACAAATACATATAGCCCTTGATTACCGCAAGATGCATAAATAGTATCATTTCTTACAAACATATCGTGCACATAAGATATATTTGGATAATCCTGGTCTAACCATCTGATAAATTGAGGCTTTTCAGGATTAGGATGTAAATTAAACACTCCCATAGAGTGAGCAACATTCTGTTTATCTCTTGGTCCGCCTACATATAAATAATGTCCATCTACCCATAATGTATGTACTTTTTTCAAATTGATAATTGTATCAGGAGAAGCCACTACCCTGATAGAATCCGGGAGTGGAGACAAGTCCACTATTTGAAAAGATGGTCCATAATCATCACTTACAATGTAACAGTAGTGCTTATATGTTTTGACTTCTCGCCATATATTAATAGGAATACCTATTAAAGAATCTGCTATGTATACTGCGTTAGGGTCAGTAATATCCACGAAATAAGTCCCTTTTCTCGCACATGATATAGCATATTCTCTATTTTTAGAAGCATCATACCAGCCCCAACAACCTGAGAAGTAGGTATCTGGTTTAAAATGAGCAACTAATTGCACTTTCCACGAAGAATACTGACTCCATAAAAAAGAAGTATGCAAAACGATTACACTAATCAGTAATAACCATTTTGCCTTCATATACTTTATTTTTATAGTTATCGTAAATGTTCAATAAGTATTGACCATCACTCAATTCTGAAAGTTCTATTTGTTCAAAATATAATTGGGAATATTTTATTTCCTTTCCTGTCATGTCTATAATCTGTATATGAAAAATTTCACCATCAGGTAAACCTTTGATGTACACTATATTTTTAGCTGGATTAGGATAAATGGTAATTTTATGAGGATTAACATAAACGAAGGCAGAGGTTGTAATGCAGGTTGTATCCACAGTTTGTCCATTACTACTTACCACTGCACTTTGTAAACCAGCATTATTTTCAGTTTTTACATTAAAATAATAAATTTGTCCATGAATTAAATTATTGATGTAAATACTCACATTGGTTGATAAATTATTATTTGTCCAGTTTTTTATATCTGTGAGACCAGGTGTAGTTCCAATGGAATACCAATATGTAGCGATTCCTGAGTGTGGGTCATTACTATTACTCCAATTAGCTTTCAAGGTGTCTTTTGTACAAGCAATGTTAATATCTGCTGATAAACCATCATTGACACCAACATTTGTTGGGGGTGTCCAATCTACATTCAAAGTTTGAGTAACTATATTGGATAATTGGTTATAATTATCTTGACAAATAGAAAATAATTTTCCTGCATATTGAGAAGGGAATGGGTTTTGATGCATTAAATCTGTATTTCCTGTACCTACCAGAATGGTAGGTGTATTAGTACGAGAACGATATACTCTAAAACTATCTATACTCATTTTAGCATTACCACTTCTAAAAGAAATATATTGCCCATTATTGATAGGAAATGGAGATGTATCTGTCCATGTATTGATAAGCTGATTATTCCAGTATGTCCATATTTGCCCGGTTGTTCTATCATGAATGACTTTTACATCATACCAAGTATTCACAGTAAATGTGTGAGGAATATCCACTACCGGAGCACCAAAAGTATTATTTATAGTTTTATAGAGTTGGAATTTTTGGTTATCTAATCTAAACCAAACAAAGTAAGAATTATTACGATTAGAACTATCAGCATTATCGCTAAAGAAATGGAAACCACCACGACGATTAGTTCCGCTACCTTCTAATTTAAACTTAAAGTGATATAAATATCTGTTAGATAATGTCTGAGTAAGAACTGTGTAGATATTGGTATTTCCAGCAGTAGAAGATATTTCATCAGTTTGTACCAAGTTACTTGTTGTTGCGTTCCATATACCTGTCTTAACCGTCCATAAAGGAGATAGTGTATTAAAATCATCATAGAAGAACCCTCTGTTATTGTTAGCTATCCATTGTGTACCATCGTAACATGCTACAGAATAATATCCTTTTTGAATATTTCCTCCAGATACAGCTACATCATTGATATTTGCGGTATAATTAACAGTAATCCACATTGGTGCAGAAGCAATGCTGGTAGTAGGGGAGTTGATTGATGTTATACATTGATAAGTGGCTTTAAATCCTGCAGATACAGTAGCCCCGTCTGATTTAAATTTAATGGTAAAGGCATTGGCGGAAGTGGTGAATGTGCCGGGATTATTTCCTCCTGTGTAAACACCAATGAGTGGACTTGCTGTAGAATTACCATCATATATCCATAATGAATCATAGTTGTTTTCTAATGTAAATGTTGGTGCAAATTGCACTGCGAGTTTTTGAGAGGGAGATGATGAATAAATGGTATAGGTGTATCTTTCATTATCATAATAATTTCTGTTTGGACCACCCATATCAAACAAACTATCAGAACAAGTCCATATACGACAGTTAGCAGTGAATTTATCCTGAATGGCTTGCCAAAAATCAGTATAACCATCGTCGTATCCTAATGCCCAAATTCCAATGCCGCCAATACCTCTTTGATTGACGAAATCAAATCTTCTTCTCATACTATAATCATCGTCAATCCAACATTGACGCCAATTTCCTGCGACCTGAAAAATATAAACAGGCGTAAATGAGTTTTGATCCCAGTATTTATTGGCGCTTGCGTAGTATCCTGTGGAGTTTGTTTTTACATAAGTATAGGTGCGAGACCCTGAATAGTTTCCTGTGGTACTGGATGGAATAGTATTACTTGTAGTTTCCCACTCTCTGCCATAATATGGTAATCCGAGTAATAATTTATTAAGTGGAACCCCTTTACTGAGATAATATGTTACTGATTTACTTAATGTGTAGTTGTAAGAAGTCTGAAAATTATACAATGGATCTGTAGGTCCTGCTTGTGAACTACCACTCCAATAATAATCATACCCCATAATGATAAAATTATCTACATAAGGTACTAAGGCTGGGATATCAAAAACTGTACTCCAATCTACTGCATATAAGGCTATACTTAATTCATAATTTGGGTTAGCCGATTGTAAGGCTGTCTTTAATTGAATAATGAAATTAGTGAAAGGAGTTTTATCGGATGCTCCCATGCCTTCAAAATCTATATTAACACCATTACCGCCACGAGCATTTAAATCACTTATAATGTTATTGATAAATGTTGTTTTAGCGGCAGATGAAGCCCAAAAAGTACTGTGTCCACTGAATAATGTAGCACATATGTGAATTTTGCAACCATTCGCTTTTGCAGTAGTAACCGCATTGGATGTGAGCCATGCATAAGAAGAATTTGTGTTATTTCCCGTAGATGGAGATACAGAATAATCAAAATAACAAAAGTCTGAAATTAAATTCCATTGAAAGTTTGTATATGTACTACCTTGCCAATAAGGAAACCAACCAAATACTTTTTTATTAAGCGTACAAGATGGATTTAATGTGGAGGTTTGGGTGGGTTTCTGATGATAATTAGATAATTTATTACCCAATGCTATTTGTAAGCTATCCCATTTTTGTTCATCTTTAAAGTGATATTGGCTATACCATTCTTTTTGTTCCTGAATAATAGATTTTTGAGTTTGCGATAGTGTGATAAAATTAGAAAAAAAGAATAATGCAGATATAATTCCTATTTTTTTCATAACCTTTACAAATTCTTGAATTTACAAATATATGAAATGTTTAGTATATAAAATGCTTAGAGAGTGTTATTTTGTTCTTAAAGATTGTGCGTTTTTCAGTTTCTCTCCCAAAGTTGAAAATTAAAGGAATACAAATGTTTTTCATCCTTCTGATGTGGAATAGATTGTACTAGTTTAAATTGATTTTCAAATTCAGGGAAAAAAGCATCTGCTTCAAATACATGATGGATAAGTGTCCGGTAGATTTGTTGGATATAAGGAAAAAACAAGCGATATATTTCAGAGCCACCGATAATCATTATTCTTTTATCAGGATATTTTTGAGGAAGCTCTTTTAGCAAGGTATTTATATCATTATACACCTCTATACCGCCTATTTTTAAACCAACATTTCTTGACAAAATAACATTAATTCTATTTGGCAAAGGCTTACCTATACTTTCGTATGTTTTTCTCCCCATTATCACAACATTATTTGTAGTGAGAGATTTGAAATATTTTAAGTCATCAGGTAAATGGCAAAGCAACCGATTGTTTTTCCCAATTCCATTTTTTTCATCAGTAGCTACAACTGCAATCATTGATTAAGACATTTTATTGATGCTTTGAGTACTAGAAATCTTGTGTAAGCTGATTGGTGGCTTTTTGAAGGATTTCAAAAGCATTTTCTGCCATTAAATTTTCTCTATCCAAAGTTGGATTTACTTCAACCATTTCAAAGCATATAATTTTTTTACTTCGTAAAAGGTAATAAATCAGGTTTCCTGCTTCTTTTTCTGTAATACCATTTGGCACGGGCGTTCCAGTACCACTACTGATACGGGAATCCATGCTATCTACATCAAAGCTTACATAAATGATATCACAATGGTCTAAATAGTTTAAAGCCTCTATGGCAATTCTTTCTACTGCTTTTTTTCTAATTTCAGGAACAGTGAATATCCTCACTTTATTTTTTTTCATGAGATAATCCTCTTGAGGTTCAAAATCACGAATACCGATAAATACAAGGTCTGAGTAATGAATTTTAGGTTTTATACCTCCCAAATTTTTTAATCTTTCCCAGTATTCTACAGTTTCGTCGTCGGGTTTATTTTGTTGCCTATCCTTATTATCTTCTGCTAATGCGCAGGCTAATGGCATTCCGTGCATATTTCCACTAGGCGTAGTATAAGGAGAATGCAAATCAGCATGGGCATCTATCCATATTACTCCCAACCGTTTATCAGGATACGCCATTTTTATTCCAGCGATAGTACCTATAGCAGAACTATGGTCGCCACCAAGAACAATAGGAAGTTCTTCATCTAAAAGTATCTTTTTTATCTGATTCGCCAATCTTTCATTGAGGTTATAAACACCTTTTATTCTCTTTGCATAATCATTTACGACAGGTTCAAGTAGCAAGTGATTCTCGTTAGATATTTCAATAGATTTATATTTCTTAAAAAATGGGCTTCCAAAATCCAATGCGGCTATTTTAATAGCATCTATACCGAGGCTAGCACCTCTTGTTCCTGCACCTATCTCACTTTTTACTTCTACAATTTTAATTGGTTTTATATGAAGTTTTGCCATAGTATCATTTTAATATTAATAAAGGAAATCTGCTATATCTTTTTATTACTTTCGCAGCGTAAATATACTAAAAATTAATAAAATGTCTTTGACTTATTATGATTTGATAGCACAAACACATCATTTTCCACAAGAAGGTTTTGATGTAAAAGACAATGAGTTGTACTTTAATGATATTTCTATGATGGATATCATTAAACAATATAAAACTCCTTGTAAAATTTCCTATTTACCAAAAATATCTCAACAAATTCAAAAAGCCCGTAGAATGTTTAATGTGGCCATGGCAAAGGCAGATTATCAAGGAAATTATTATTATTGTTATTGTACAAAAAGCTCTCATTTTTCTTTTATATTAGATGCAGTGTTAGAAAATGAAGCACACATAGAGACATCTTCTGCATACGATATTTTCATCATAAAGGAATTATACAAACAAAAAAAGTTTAAAAAAGAAACTTATATTGTATGTAATGGATACAAACCCGAAAGATATAAACATTTAATAATGGACTTAGTTAATGATAATTTTAATGTTATTCCTGTATTAGATCATTTAGATGAAATAGATTATTACAAAAAAAATCTGAAAGTTAATAAATGTCAATTAGGAATACGAATTGCAACAGAAGAAGAGCCTTCATTTCCTTTTTATACTTCAAGGCTGGGAATAAGGTACAGTGATATTGTTAATTTATACAAGAATAAGATTCAAAATGATTCTCGGTTTGAGTTGAAAATGTTACATTTTTTTATCAATACAGGGATTAAAGATACTATTTACTATTGGACAGAACTTAATAAATGTTTAAATATTTATTTAGAGCTTAAAAAAATATGTCCTACTTTGAATGCCTTAAATATAGGTGGGGGAATGCCTATTCGTACTTCACTTTCTTTTGAGTATGATTATGATTATATTATAGATGAAATTATTTCACAGATAAAATTATTCTGTACACAAAATGAAATTCCAGAACCCGACATTTTTACTGAATTTGGATCTTTCACAGTTGGAGAAAGTGGAGCCTCATTATATTCTGTGATAAATCAAAAAATGCAAAACGACAGAGAGCTTTGGTATATGATAGATAGTTCTTTTATTACCTCTTTGCCAGACACATGGGGCATCAGCCAAAAATTTATATTATTAGCTGTTAATTATTGGGATAGACCATATATTCCAGTCAATTTGGGCGGATTGACCTGTGATAGTATGGATTACTATAACAGTGAAGCTCATATTAATCAAGTGTTTTTACCTTTAATAACACAAGAAGATAAAGAGCCTTTACATATTGGTTTTTTTCATACAGGCGCTTACCAAGAAGAATTGAGTGGATATGGGGGTATTCAACATTGTCTAATACCTGCTCCTAAACATGTCTTAATAGATAGAAATGAAGAAGGAGAGATTACAACAAAACTATTTGCGAAGGAGCAAAGTTATAAGTCTATGTTGAATATTCTTGGGTATTAGTATTTTATGTCTTCAAAAGTTTTAATCATATTTTTAACTGTTTTTATTGATTTATTAGGCTTTGGAATTGTTATCCCCATACTTCCTAATTATGTAATTAGTTTAGGTGCCAATACTTTTACTACAGGAATTGTAGCTGGCTCGTTTTCGTTAATGAATTTTTTAATGACCAGTTATCTTGGAGCATGGAGTGATAAAATAGGAAGAAAACCAGTATTGCTCTTCACTGTATTAATGAATGCTTTGAGTTATTTGTTATTAGCATTCTCAACAAATATCTGGATGATTCTTATAAGTAGAGTGATTGCAGGTATTGGATCTGCTAACATAGCTGTTGCACAAGCATATATTACAGACATAACAACAATAGAACAAAGAACAAAAAGCATGGCAATCATAGGAATGGCCTTTGGTCTAGGGTTTATATTAGGACCACCTATCGGAGGCTATTTAAAAAGCATGAGTGAACATCAAGGAATTGTATATGTAGGACTATTTACAAGCACTTTATGTTTTGTGAATTTGATATTTGTATTTTTCTTTTTAGTAGAATCTAATATGCACATCAATTCTTCTTTACAAGTAAGATTAAATCCAATAAAAAACATTAGAAATTTTTTATCAGTGCCTGTAATTAAAGAATATTTACAGTATGGGTTTATGTTTTTATCTGCATTTAGCATCTTTCAAGTATTATCTACAATTTTTTGGAAAGAACACTGCTTATTAAAAGATAGTCAGATTGGGATACTTTTCGGATATATTGGTATTATTAGTATTTTATGGCAAACCATAGGATTAAAGTTATTACTTAAAAAATATAAAGAAGAACAATTGATAATAGTCGCATCCATTTTGATGAGTATTTCTTTTTTAGGGCTTACTCTATTAAACAATCAAAACGCTCTTCTATGGATATTTATTATTTTATTTTTTGTTTCTATGGGTAATGGTTTAATCTCACCAAGCACAACATCTCTATTATCTCAAAAAACAAGTCGAGAGCAAATCGGAGTATTATTAGGCGCCTATCAAAGTCTGAACTCTTTAGCAAGAACTATAGCTCCTCCTATAGGTGGATGGTTATATGACATCAATTATTCTTACCCTTTTATTTTTTCATCAGCAATAATGTTTTCTTCTATTTATTTGATAGTAAAGAGTATTAAGAAATAAAATTAAGGATAAAACAATGGAATTAAAAGAGATGCAGGTATTAGTAGATAACTGGATAAAGAAGTATGGTGTAAGATATTTTAATGAACTTACTAATATGGCAATACTAATGGAGGAGGTAGGAGAGTTAGCAAGAATAATAGCCAGAAAATATGGTGAACAATCTTTCAAAGAAAATGAAGATGCAAGTGAATTAGGAGAGGAAATGGCAGATATCTTGTTTGTTTTGATTTGTTTAGCTAATCAAACCAATATAAGTTTAGAAAAAGAGTTTTTAAAGAAAATAGAAAGGAAAACAAAGAGAGATAAAGAAAGACATCTAAAAAATAAAAAGTTGAGGTAATTTTTGATTGAGAAATATAGTAATTTTGCAAAAAAAATTATGAGAAAGTTACCACTGTTGTTTTTAATTATATTTTTAATAAATGAAAACACAATGTTTGCGCAAGTCTTTAAGAAGAATATCAATGTCTTGAATTTAGGAGTAGGCATAGGAGACCATCTGAAATACTGGGGTTCCGGATATCATTCAAGCCCCTATTTTAGCATCGCATTTGATCGTGGAATTTATGATTTTCCCAATACAAAAAATCTAAGCTTAGGCATAGGGGGTTATTTAGGCTATAGAATTATTTCTCATGTATACACAGAAACCTGGAGAGATAAAAATGGTAATGTATATTATGAATCTGTTAAAAAAACATGGACATATACTGAGTTTGGCATCAGACCAACTATACATTATTCGTTAGAAGATGTAAAAGCAGAAATATACGGTGGTATGAACATAGGCTATGCTATCATAAAATACAAATATAAATATAACAATCCTAATCTTTATTATTCCGTCTCTAATGATTATACTATGAGATTTGGAATCATGATAGGTGGAAGGTATTATTTTTCAGAATTATTTGGAATATATACAGAACTTGGTTATGGTATATCTTACCTGAACTTCGGAATCACATTGAAATTCTAAATTTAATTTCCCTTTAAACTATCTTTACAATAATTCATTAGCCAGATTGGCAAGTATGCTTCTTTCACCTTTCTCTAATGTAATATGTGCGTAAATGTTTTGTCCTTTGAATTTTTCTATTAGATAGCTCAATCCATTACTTTGTGCATCCAAATAAGGTGTATCTATTTGATGAATATCGCCAGTAAAGATGATTTTAGTGCCTTCTCCTGCCCGAGTAATAATAGTTTTGATTTCATGTGGCGTAAGATTTTGTGCCTCATCTATTATAAAATAGATGTTGCTCAAGCTCCTCCCTCTGATATACGCTAATGCAGATACTAATAATTTTTCATTTTCTATCATTTCATTGATTTGTTTAAATTCTTTGTCTTTTTCAGAATACAATGATTTGATATATTTAAGATTATCCCATAATGGCTCCATGTAGGGATTAATTTTTTGATGAACATCGCCGGGTAAATAACCGATATCTTTATTACTTAAAGGAACTATAGGTCGGGCTAAATATATTTGCTGATAATTTCTACGCTTTTCTAAAGCCCCGGCCATAGAAAGTAATGTTTTTCCTGTTCCTGCAACACCTTGTAATGTTACCAATTTAATATCGTCATTCAGCAAAGCATCTAAAGCAAATGTTTGTTCAGCATTTTTAGGAACAATACCAAAAGCCGGGCGTTTATGTACTCTTATCAGTTTTTGATTTTCTGCGTCATAGCGAGCTAAAACAGATTGATTATTATTTTTGAGAATAAAATACTGATTAGGAATAAGTTTTTGCTTAGTCAATAATTTTATATCACACTCACCATGCTGATACAGTTGCTGAATAATAGATATCTTAACTTTATTGAGTTCTGACTTGCCTGTATATAATTCATCTAATTGTTTTATCTTTCCTGTTTCATAATCTTCTGCAAGTATATTCAGCGATTTTGCTTTAATTCGAAGATTAATATCTTTGGTTACTAAAATAACTTTTCTGTGCGTATACTTTTCTTGTAAATAAATAGTTGTGTTTAAAATTTTATGATCTGCTTTTTTCTCATCAAAAATTTTTTCTGCATTTAATTTTGCATCAGTGTGCATTTCTATTCTAAATCTTCCAACGGCTCTGCCATTTATAGGTATCCACTCTTGTAAAGTATGACTACCCGATTGTTTATCTACATATCTAACAAACTCTCTAGCAGCAAAATTTTTGGTATCATTCCCTTTTTTAAAGTTATCCAGTTCTTCTAATACAGTTATGGGAATAACCACATCATTATCCTTAAAATTTTTAATAGCTGTATGATCATATAAAATCACAGATGTGTCTAATACAAAAATTTTTCTTTCATGTTCAGGAATAGTTTTTTTTGAGGTGTTTGAACATATTATTTTTTTTTTCAAATTAAGTGGGTTTTTCGATAATAATATCTTTAATTCCAGAAAAAATACTAACATAAAGATGTGAATTATGATATTAAATATTTAAGAACATGATAAATATCATTTTTTGATATTTGTATAATCATGAAATTTGCTGTAAATTTGTAAGAAATAAAAATCGCTATGAAATCAGAGAAAGAATTAGAGGAAATATTTGAAAAGAAGTTAGCCAATAATGAATTTATAGAGCCTAAAGACTGGATGCCTGAAAAATATCGTCATCATCTAATACGGCAAGTATCACAACATGCCCATTCTGAAGTAGTAGGCATGCTTCCTGAAGGTAATTGGATAACAAGAGCACCTAGCTTAAGAGCAAAATTGGTATTATTAGCAAAAGTACAAGATGAAGGAGGACATGGGCTGTACTTATACTCTGCCGCTGAAACGCTTGGTATATCCCGTGAAGAAATGTTAGAAGCATTACATACTGGAAAAGCAAAGTATTCCTCTATATTTAATTATCCTACTCTTACATGGGCAGATATTGGTGCTATTGGGTGGTTAGTAGATGGCGCTGCCATTATGAATCAAGTCATGCTACAAAGAACCTCTTACGGACCATATAGTCGTGCAATGATAAGAATATGTAAAGAAGAAAGTTTTCACCAAAGGCAAGGATATGAAATTATGATGCGATTAGCCTTAGGTACTCCTGAACAAAAACAAATGGCTCAAGATGCGTTAAATAGATGGTGGTACCCCACTCTCATGATGTTTGGACCTCCTGATGACCAGTCTCCAAATTCTGCCGATGCCATTAAATGGAGAATAAAAAGAGAAACGAATGACCAATTGCGTCAAAGATTTGTTAATCAAACTGTCCCACAGGCTGAGTTTATTGGATTAAAAATTCCTGACGAAAATTTAAAATGGAATGAAGAAAAAAAAGGGTACGATTTTACTCCACCCGACTGGACTGAGTTTTGGAGAGTAATTAAAGGAGATGGACCATGTAACAAAGAGAGATTAGCTGCCAGAATTAAAGCCCATGAAGACGGCAAATGGGTAAGAGCTGCTGCAGCAGCATATGCTGAAAAACATAACAAAGAAATGCTAGTATCCTAAAATAAACCATTAAAAAATATAACTATTATGAGCAAGAACCAGGACAATCAAGGAACTTTGTGGGAAGTATTTTTACAAAAAAAATCAGGGCAACCATTTATTCATGCGGGGAGTGTTCATGCTTTTGATAAAGAAATGGCCCTTCAAAATGCCCGAGATACATATACTCGCAGAGGAGAAGCTGTAGTAGTTTGGGTAGTACCTTCAAACTCTATCGTGTCCAGCACTCCTGAAGATATTGGGTCTTTTTTTGATCCTGCAAATGATAAAATTTATCGCCATCCCACATTTTACAACATCCCAGACGCCATTAAAAACATGTAATTATGAATCTTCAAGAATCATTATTTAAGTATCTACTTATTTTAGGAGATACATCACTAATACTTGGGCAAAGATTAAGCGAATGGACAGGTCATGGCCCTTTTTTGGAAGAAGATTTAGCACTAACAAATATTGCATTAGATACGATAGGACATGCCAAAACCCTTTTAGAATATGCTTCTAAAGTTGAAAACAAAGGAAGAGATGAAGACAAACTAGCATATTTTAGAAATGGGAGAGAATTCTACAATGTAAAGCTGGTAGAACAACCCAATGGTAATTACGCTGATACCATGGTAAGACAGGTATTCATGGACGCTTTTAGATATCACTACTATAAAGAATTATGTCAAAGTAAGGATGAAGTTCTCGCTGCATTAGCTAATAAAGCCGTCAAAGAAGTCAGCTATCATTATAGGCATTCTTCATGGTGGATTAAAAGATTTGGTGATGGTACAGAAGAAAGTCACCAAAAAGCACAAAACGCAATAAACAATTTATGGAGATTCACAGGAGAATTATTTATCTCCGATGAATCAGAAAAAATAATGGAAGAAGAAAAAATAGCTCCCGCTCTTGAGAAAATTCAATACCTTTGGATAGAAGATATTCAATCGTTGCTCAAAGAAGCAAAATTAGGGATACCAAAAGATGTTTATATGCAAACAGGTGGTAAACAAGGTATTCATACTGAGTATTTAGATTATATATTAGCAGAGATGCAATCATTACCACGAATGTATCCAAATGCCACATGGTAGTGTGTTTTTATTAAAGAAAATCACTACAAAAGCATAATAAAGTGTCATATAGTAAGGAAGATATTATTCGGTTATTAAATCAAATTCCTGACCCGGAAATACCAGTTGTAAGTATTGTAGAATTAGGAATGATAAAAGATGTAGTACTCAAAGATAACGGGGAAGTATGCGTTAAAATAATGCCTACTTATACTGCATGTCCTGCAACATGGCAAATACAACATGATGTAGAAAAAAAATTAAAGGAAAATAATATCTCTGCAAAAGTAGATATAGTATATTCACCTGCATGGACAACAGAGAGAATAACCCCATCTGCTCATGAAAAATTGAAAAAATACGGTATAGCTCCACCACAAAATAGAATATCTATTCATGCTTTAATGGAAAAAAAATATCAAATACCGTGTCCGCGTTGTGAAAGTCTAAATACTCAGCTTGTGTCTGCATTTGGAAGTACACCTTGCAAAGCACTTTTTCAATGTCTTGATTGTAAAGAACCTTTTGATTATTTTAAGTGTCATTTTTAGTTATTAGTATAATTTTCTCGTTTAACCTTATTGATTATCAAGGCATGAAAAATGCCTGGTTGTTTTTGATTAGTTAATTCATTATAACAACTAATAAAATAATAATTTTTATTTACTCCATACCAAAATTAGGACTAGTGGGCTTAAACAATGATAAACTACATAAATCAATCATAGATAATATCATTATCATTAGATGTTGGTATTAATATATTTTATATTAAATTAAAAATGTCTTGAATCTATTGTTATTTGAACATTATTACTCAACTACTTTTATTTTATCACCAGCTTATATTCTAAGTTATATTTATCAAACACTTTTATATTCTCTTCATCAAAGTTCATTTTCAATATATTAGCAGTACTTAAATAGTTTTTTCTTTCATCATCTGTAATTATTAAAGATACTCGTATTGGTATTCCACCATTTTTTTGAAATATCTTTTCCATGCTTTGTATCATATTTAATTGGATGTCTTTTACATTTACTAAAACCTTCATTTCTGCTTTTTGCATTAACAATGTATTAAAATCTATGCAATTAGTTACTCTATAATCCCATCTATCATTAACAGGGTCATCTGTTAAGTTTCTGTTTCTCACTTCTAATGTTACCCAAAAACAATTTAATTCCTGTGCTTTTTCTTCTAATTGAATTTGTTCGGCCATGCTATTATCAATATATGATAGTTTAATACTCCCTGTAGCATCTTCTAATGTAAGATTATAATATGGCTTACCCTTTTTTGAAATTCCTTTTTCTATAGAAATACTCCATCCTATAATAGAAATGGTTTGATCTTTATAGCTTCCAATATTTTCTTCCAATTCTCTTATGCTGATATGTGGGATGCTTTTTAATAATATAGGAGGATATTCATCTGTAGGTTTTGAAGATATAAACAATCCTAATACCTCTCTTTCTTTTAATAATTTTGTCTTGAAGTCCCAATCTTTGACAGGCAAAATATCTGGGTATTGTTTTATCAATGCTTGGTTATCTCCAGAGTTTGCAATATCAAATAATGAATGTCCTATTGATTGTTTTTTCTGTTGATTTTCCAAAATTTTAGAAAGTTTATCTATGAGTGTTAATCCATCTGTAGCTTTTTCAAAAAACACTGCTCTATTGATATTATGAAAAGTATCAAAAGCTCCTGCCATTGCTAAGTTTTCAATGTTTTTTTTGTTCCATACTTTAGCAGATAGCCTTTCTGCTATTTCAAAAACATTGTTGAATAAACCCTTTTCTTTTCTATTTTTAATCAATTCCTCTGCAAAATTTTCTCCTACATTTTTAATGTTAGACAATCCAAAACGGATACTTCCGTTCTTCATTACTGTGAATTTTTTATCGCTCTCATTAACATCAGGTGGTAGTATTTTGATGCCCATTCTATTACATTCAGCAAGAACTTTGGAAATCGCTTTTATGTCATTCTTTGTATTTAATGCAGCACACATAAATTCACTTGGAAAATATGCTTTTAGGTATGCTGTTTGATATGCTAATATAGCATAACAAGCAGAATGTGATTTATTAAATGCATAACTAGCAAAGTCTTTCCAATCTTCCCATATTTCTCTCACAATGTTTTCATCAAATCCATTCTTTTTACATCCTTCAAAAAATTTAGCTTCCATTTTTTCGAGTACATCTTTTTTCTTTTTCCCCATGGCTTTGCGAAGCTCATCTGCTTGTCCTTTTGTAAACCCTGCTAACTTTTGACTTAATAACATTACCTGTTCTTGATAAACAGTTATACCATAAGTTTCCCTTAATATCTCTTCCATTTCTGGAAATCGATATTCTATCTTTTCAATTCCATGTTTTCTTCTAATGTATTTATTAATATACTTCATAGGTCCCGGGCGGTACAATGCATTCATTGCTATGAGGTCATTGATACCATCGGGTTTCAATTGTTTCAAATATTTTTTCATTCCGGGACTTTCGAACTGAAATATCTCGTCAGTGTGTCCACTACGAAAAATATCCAATGTTTTTTGATCATCTAATGGAATGTTATTAATGTCTACCTCTATATTTATATTTTCTTTTACAAGCTTAATAGTTTCTGTAATGATAGAAAGTGTAGTTAGTCCCAAAAAATCCATTTTTAGCAACCCTGCTTTTTCAGCCACATTCACATCGTATTGAGTAATAACTTGTCCGCTTCTCGTATCTTTAGCTAACGGCACTATTTCACTTAAATTTTTTGGAGCAATGATTAATCCACAGGCGTGTTTCGCAGTATGCCTAAGACAGCCATCTATACCTGCCGCATATTTTAATACTTCCTTACTTTTTGAATGCGAATGAATAAAATTTTCATAATCTTTTTTAAATTGCTCTTTTACTATCTTAACATCTTGTTGGTTTTCTGCCGCATACTCTTCAAAGTTTATATTTTCAGGGTTAAGTAATTCCTTTAAGCTTAGTTTATAAGTTTCTAACGCATCATATATTTTAGCTATTTGATTAACTTCCTGCGGCTCTATGCCCAATGTTCTAGCGGCATCTCTAATAGCAGATTTTCCCCCTAATGTAGCAAAAGTGATGATGTTAGCTACTTTATCTCTACCATATTTTTGAACAATGTAGTCTATCAGTTCATCTCTTCTATCGTCAGCAATATCAATATCAATGTCAGGCATAGAAACTCTCTCTGGATTCAAAAACCTTTCAAAAAGTAATCCATACTTGATAGGGTCAACATCCGTAATGTCCAAACAATAAGCTACAATAGAACCTGCTGCACTACCTCTCCCTGGTCCTATTCTAATTCCCTTTTGTCGCCCTACAGATAAAATATCACTTACAATTAAAAAGTAACCAGGAAATCCCATCTGGGCTATCGTGTTTAATTCAAAATCAATTCTTGTTTTTATCTCATCTGTAATTTGACTGTACTTTTTTTCTGCACCTTTATATGTAAGATATCTTAAATACTCATTTTCAAGTTCTAATTCCGTTTTTTCAGGATACTTTTTTGTAAATTCTTCAGGTATTTGAAATTTTGGTAAAACAACATTTTTTTCCACAGGAAATATTTCTATCGTATTTGCGAGATCAATGGCATTTTGAATAGAGGATGGATAGAAAGAAAATATCTGCTGTATTTGTTGTGGTGATTTGAAATAAAATTCATTATTGGGTAAACCATATCTCTTTCCACTTCCTTTGCCTACAGGTTTAGATTTTTTATCTCCATTTTTAATACATATCAAAACATCAAATAAATCAGCATCTTCTGGATTTAAATAAAAATTATTCTGAGATGCAATTGTTTTAATGTTATGTTTCTCAGACATTTTAATTAAAAAATCATTGATATATTTTTCTTCTTCCAAGAAGTGATTATTTAATTCTAAATAAAAATTATCTCCAAAATTTTTTTTATACCATAAAACTATTTCTTCAGCTTTTTGTTCTCCTTCATTAAGCAGTGTTTGAGGAATTTCTCCATATATCCATCCACTTAATACAATCAATCCCTCTTTATTCTCCAATAGATTTTGTTTATCAATACGAGGAACATAATAGAATCCATCTATAAATGATAATGAAGATAATTTACATAGGTTAGAATAACCCTTTTCATTTTTAGCCAAAATGGGAATTTGAAAGTTTTTACTTTTAAAATTTTCCTTTTTTATATCCTCACATAAATAAAACTCACAGCCTATAATGGGCTTTATTTCAGGTAATGGCAACTTGCCCTCTGATACCAGTTTAGTGTTTTTTTCTCTTATTTTAATATTAGCATCTTTTATTACATTGTAAAATTCAATGACTCCACTCATGTATCCCAAGTCAGTAATTGCAATAGCAGTAGCTTGATATTCAATTGCCTTTTGAACTAATTTCATTATTTCAGTAGTACTATTCCCAACTGAGTATATTGTGTGATTATGTAAATATGCAAAGTGTAATGGTTCTGTAACAATAGGTTGAGACGAGTTTTTTTGGACAACATCAAACTTATTTTTCTCATGAAATTTTTTCTCAGCTTCATATAATGATGATAAATCGGGAGCCTCGTAAACTATCAGGTTAGAATCTATAGAGATATTTGGAATTTGTACAATATGTCTTTTAATAAGCTCAAAAAATGCACTGGCATTGGCCTGAACATCAAAAGCAGCATTGTGCGCAAGTTCAAATTTATCTTCAAAAAGCTTTTCATATAATTCGCCTAGATTAGGATATTTATATGAGCCGCCTTTTCCTCCTGGTAGCTTACAAAAATCAACTATGTCCTTATTGACACATGTATCTAACACTATTTTATTTAATACAGATATATCAATACCTGCTCTTAGAAATTCTGCTGTTACAACTTTTATATCATAAGAAATGATATTATGGCCTACTATAACTTTAGTTTGCTCTAAAGCATTAATAAAATCCTGTAAAACAAAGGATAAATCAATCCCCTCCTGATGTGCTCTTTCATTAGTAATCTTATGTATTTGTGCAGCACTATATGGAATCTCAAAACCATCGGGCTTTACAATCTGCACATATTGTCTTATCAGCTTACCTTTTTCATCATGCAATTGATAAGCTAATTGAACTATTCGTGGAAAATTATCTAAGTTGGAGTAATCATTACTATCTCCTTTGATATATCCTGTTGTCTCAACATCAAAAATCAAAAACATAAGCTATTAAATTTAAATAAAATGGGAAACAAAGATAAGGAATAAATATAATGATATTATGCAATGTGGACTATTTTATTTAAAACAAAATAGGGGGCAAAGCCCCCTATTTAACAGCTACCCAAAACCTATTTATTAATGATTACTCTTTTTATGAGTTTTTCACTTCCATTAGTAATGCGTAAGAAGTAAACCCCATTTTCATAACTGCTTAAATTAATAGTTAAGTGATTATTCATCACATTTTGGAATTCTCCCTTATTAAGCACTTGTCCCAATGTGTTTAATACTTCAAATTGGATGTTTTGTTTCTCATTAAATGTAGTAATGAGGTTAAATAATCCATTAGATGGATTAGGTACAACCATGATGCTATTAGCAAAAGTACTATTCATTTCGTTGAGACCTGTATTGCATGTTAAAATGGGTAATATAGCACCATTTAAAGAAATACCCCAATTAGTAGGATCATTATATTGATGCCATGAATTATCATTCCATTTATCCCACATTGTATTGGTTGGATTAGAACCAATAGTGTTATTAAATATCACAGCTGTATCTCCGCTAGTAGTTGGCAGTACAACAGATGCAAAAAATCCATTAGGAGTAAGGCTTGACAATGGTCCTACTGGAGATGTAAAATTATATTTATATGGTAATATAATCGGAGTACTATATCCTATATTCGGGTCTCCACAATAAGTAACATTTGTAGTTGGAGTTCCAGCAGTAATTGTACCTAAATTAGCTGTAGCCGTTGCTACAACAGCAGAGGGACCTGATGTAGCATTACCATTATATATTTTTAAATTTACAGATGCCGTTGAATTCCCATCTGTTCCTGTTGTGCCATTTTTATAAAATAACACTATTGCTGATGTAATATATTGATTTGGTGATACCTGAGTATAAGTAGAAGTAGCAAACCATTCAGCTTTTTCTAAATCACCATAACAGTTATTACCTGATACATATCCAGGGCACGTACTAGTAGGTGCGCCAGTAATGTATGCAACAAGGGTATCAGTATTTCTTATATTAGTAATAGTGTCACTACATACAGTTTGAGTAACACATGAAGATACATTGATAACATTAGAAGTAGTACTTACTGAGCCATTATTGGCAGTTAAAGTAATAGTGTAAGTTCCTGTATTTGCAAAAGTAATGGTAGGAGTAGTTGCAGTTTGATTAGGATTGAATGTAACACCGGTACTTGGATTCGCACTCCATGTATAAGTAGGAGTTGGTGTGCCTGTAGAGCAATTAGTTAAGTTAACGGGTGTTCCTACACAACCAGAACTTGGCATTGTAAAACAAGCATTGGCTGCTGGTGAAGAAGCAGCACATAAAGTGGAACTAGAAGCTGTAAGCTGGCTCCTATAGGTACCATTAGCCATAGCAGTTTGCATTCTTGTAGCTTGGTCTACAGTAAACATATACATACAAGCATCGTCTGTATAATCCATAAAATTCATATACATTTCTCCATCTGGAGAATTACCTGTACAACTTCCTGCACCATTTGGATAAGTAGGACAACCATAATTAGCTGATTGAGCAGGAGGTGTGTCATTACAATAATCCGTGGCACAAGTGCCATCGCCCCATATATGTCTTAGTCCTAGCCAGTGTCCGGCTTCATGAACAAGTGTCCTTCCTTTATTATAAGGAGACACATATGTTCCTCCTGGGTAGATAGAATCTGAACCACATGCCCTTGCCCAAATCCAAACTCCATCTGTTGTTGATGTGCCAAATCCTGACAATCCTGATAAACCAGTACCTGCTGGGAAAGTAGCATAGCCTAAAAGACCAACGGAACTATTTTCATCCGTTACCCATACATTAAAGTAACGAGTAGGGTCCCAGATACTATTTGGCTTTACAGTTCCGTCAATGAATGTTTTAAAAGATGAGATGTTTGTAAAAGAGGCCGGATTAGACCATCCTTTACTTACATAATTAATTCTATCAATACCTGGCTCCGGAAGAGTGTTCCCATTAGGGTCCTTAGTAGCCAGGCAAAATTGGATATTTGTATTGGCTATTTTTACCCTACCATTAGCATCTTTATTAGCTGCAGGTAAAGAAGCAGCATAGTTTACAAATGCACTAGCAGGATAAGTACCTGTATTAAGTCCTATACCTGCGTAATCATCATTTAATACTTGTACTTGCGAGTTAATCTGCCCTTGTGCTAAATTAGGATAAGTACCAACGGCTTGACCACCATGCACCACATGGAATACTATAGGAATAACATAATTAACTGCTGTTTTCCCATTTACTAGTTCAGGATGGTCCTTCACATATTGTTCAATAAGTTTCTGAAATTGTTCCTCCCATTCTTTTGGAGGTGCCGCTGTTCCGCACCTTTTAACAGGATGCTCAATAGCATTATTATTTGAACTAACCGTAGCAACTTTTGTAAAAGTCGCTTTCCTGGAGGTTTGTGCAAAAATAAGACCTGCACTTAAACCTGCTGCAACAATTAAATAAAATTTTTTCATAGTTGTTAATTTTTATTGCAAAGATACAGCAATTTTTTTAAGATTTCAGTTATTATCCAACTGAAGTTTTAGTTAAATTTTACAAGCGGGTATATTAAAGGTTGGATGGTAATTTTATTTAGGAAATAATGTATTTGTTCCTTAAAAGTAAAGCTAAACTTGCACTTTTTCCGCCAGTAGTCCTATACATAATACAACAGAGAAAATTTCCGTATATTGGGAAAATTTTTTAATGAATGGAAAAGAAAAATCCATGGAAAACATTAAGTATAAAAAAAATTTTTGACTCTAATTGGATTGAGTTAGAATTACATGATGTTATCAACCCATCGGGGAATAAAGGAACATATAATGTTATAAAGTTCAAACACTTAGCTATAGGTATTCTACCTATTGATGAAAAAGGTTATACATACCTCGTAGGTCAATGGAGATATCCGTTAAATCAGTATAGCTGGGAAATTCCCGAAGGTGGAGGGAAATTAGATGTCTCTCCTCTTGAAAGTGCTAAAAGAGAATTATTAGAAGAAACAGGATTAGTGGCAAGAAAATATCACGAACTATTGCGTTTGCACACCAGTAATTCAGTAACCAATGAATTGGCTATTGTATATTTAGCCACGGAACTTGAACAAAAGCAAGCTATGCCTGAAGAAACAGAAGATATCGTAGTAAAGAAAGTACATCTTAAAGAGGCTCTTAGAATGGTTATGAATAATGAGATTACTGATTCTATCAGTATGGCAGCTATTCTAAAAGCCGCTATTAAATTCCAAATTAGTTTATGAGTAATTTTTTAATTACATACTCATCATTTCAGAATTATGGTTTTTCAAGTGCTTATTATTCCTTAGAAGATGAAGTTATTAATATCTATGATATAGAAAAATATAAAGACTGTGTCGTATTAATACCATACAATTACAAAAATATAATAGAACCAAAGTGTTTTAATAAACAAAACTACCAGGCAATGCCAATTATCTTGCCCATTAAGAAAAAGCAAATAATATCTAATTTCAGCGATATTACAAAACTATTAAATTACTTAGGGGAAGATAAATTGCAAATTACTAATTCTATATTATATCAAAAAATAAACTATACTGACTATCTTCAAAACTTTCAAAAAATACAAGAATACTTAAAGATGGGAGATATTTACGAAATTAACTATTGCATTCCTTTTATTTTCAGAAACATTTCTCTTTCGATTAGTAAACTTTTTATAGAGCTTGCTCAAAAAATAAATGCCCCATTCACTGCTGTTATGAAGTATCAAAATTTTTACATACTAAGTTTCTCTCCAGAACGATTCTTAAAGAAAGTTTCCACTCTCTTATACACCGAACCAATAAAGGGTACTGCCCCAAGAGGAAAAACACCAAAAGAAGATGTAAGAAATAAAACAGAATTATATTATAACAAAAAAGAAAGAACTGAAAATGCAATGATTGTAGATGTTTGTAGAAATGACCTGTCTAGAATCGCCCAGAAAGGTACAGTGAAAGTGGATGCGCTCTATTCCATTAAAACATACAATACTATTCATCAGATGGTTAGCAGAATTTCTTGTCATGTAAAGGATAACATGACTTTTAAAGATATTATTCACGCCAGCTTTCCTATGGCAAGTATGACAGGTGCTCCAAAAATTAGAGCCATGCAAATAGCAGATGAATTAGAAATTCTGCCAAGAGAGTTTTATAGTGGCACATTAGGTGTATTTAATAACGGAGATTTTGATTTATCTGTTCTGATTAGAAGTATTTTTTATGATGATTTAAAAAAAGAATTGAAAGTATGGGCTGGAAGTGCCATTACTATCTATGCAGAGCCCGAAAAAGAATATCAAGAATGCTGCCTAAAAGCCGAAAAAATTATCCAGACTCTTAAAAAATACTTATCTCTTCAGAAAAGCTGACATAATTACCTATTTTTGCGACATGGCAGGACAATTGTAATACACTCAATGTCCATTTTGTCTTAAAATTTAATACTATGGAAAATAAAAAAGATACTAATACTGAAAACGAAGCTATGAATACACAACAAGTAAATTCAGAATCTGAGAAAAATACAATCACAGATATTAATGACAACAATAAAGAAAATTCTTCACAAGAAAATAATGAGGTATTAACGAAAAAAATAGAGGAATTAAATCAACAACTATCAGAACTGAATGATAAATATATTCGTTTATTAGCAGAGTTTGATAATTTTAGAAAAAGAACTCGTAAAGAAAAAGACGCACTTATTGAATATGCAGGAGAAAACGCCTGGAAATCTATTTTACCTGTATTAGATGACTTTGAAAGAGCTATCAAAGAAAATCAGAGTATAAATGACACTGACATAATAAAAAAAGGATTTGAATTGATATACAATAAACTAAAGCATATCATCACTCAAAATCAAATAACAGCCATCGATAGTTTACATAAAGATTTTAATTCTGATATTATGGAAGCAGTAGCTAAAGTCCCCGCACCGTCTGAAGAAATGAAAGGAAAAGTAATAGAAGAATTAGAAAAAGCCTATCAATTAAAGGATAAAATTATCCGCTATGCAAAAGTGGTAGTTGCTGAATAAGTCACTAAAGTAAAAAATAAACTAATGAAAAAAGATTATTACGAAATACTCGGTATATCAAAAAATGCAAGTGAAGAAGATATTAAAAAAGCATACAGAAAATTAGCCGTAAAATATCATCCCGATAAAAACCCCGGTAATAAAGAAGCAGAAGAAAAATTTAAAGAAATAAACGAGGCATATGAAGTATTAAGTGATAAAGAAAAGCGGGCCAGATATGATAGATTTGGACATGCTGGCGTAGGCTCTTCTGCTTCATCTGACCAGTATTATGGCGGAGCAGGAGTAAATATGGATGATATTTTTTCTCATTTTGAAGATATTTTTGGAGGAGGATTTGGATTTGGTAGTAGTAATCGTGGTGCCAGAACTAGAAGAGGAGGGGATGTAAGAATACAAGTAAAATTAACTCTTGAGGAAATTGCTACCGGTGTTACTAAAAAAATTAAAATCAAAAAACAAGTATCTTGCAACTCATGTCATGGTACAGGTGCTAAAAATGGTAAATTAAGCACATGTCCTACATGTAAAGGTTCAGGAGTTATTACAAAAGTACAACAAACTATTTTAGGCGCTATGCAAACTCGTTCCACTTGTCCAACCTGCGGTGGAACAGGTAATACATATTCTGAAAAATGTTACCAATGTAACGGTATAGGTACAGTATGGGGTGAAGAAATCGTATCTTTCAACATACCTGCAGGTGTAGAAGATGGAATGGAATTATCTTTAAGAGGAAAAGGACATGCCGCCCCACAAGGAGGTGTTCCCGGTGATTTAATTATTCAAATCCAGGAAGTACCTCATCAATATTTCAAAAGAGAAGGAAATAATCTGATTTATCATTTGTTTTTAAGCTTTCCTGATGCTGCTTTAGGTACTCATATAGAAATACCTACCTTAGAAGGAAAAGCAAGAATAGAGATAAAACCTGGCATCCAATCTGGAAAATTGTTAAGACTAAAAGGTAAAGGATTACCATCCATTAATGGTTACGGAAAAGGTGATATTATTATAGATGTAAATGTATATACTCCAACAAGTTTAAGCAGTGAAGAAAAAAGAATCCTGGAAAGATTAAGACATTCAAAAAATTTTCAACCGTCAGAAAATAAAAAAGAAAAGTCTTTCTTTGAACGAATGAAAGAGTATTTCGGATAAGATAAAATGATTTATGCCAAGCATACAAGAAATAAAAAATAGATTTGGAATTATTGGTAACCACCCATTATTGAATAGAGCTATTGACATTGCAGTGAAAGTAGCAGCTACTGATTTAACCGTTTTGATATTAGGAGAGAGCGGGACAGGAAAAGAGGTATTTCCACAAATTATTCACCAATTCAGTAGTAGAAAACATGGACCATACATTGCAGTGAACTGTGGTGCTATTCCTGAAGGTACAATAGACAGTGAATTGTTTGGACACGAAAAAGGAGCATTCACAGGAGCCACAGATTCTCGCAAAGGATATTTTGAAGTAGCTAATGGAGGAACTATTTTCTTAGATGAAGTAGGAGAACTACCACTGGCTACACAAGCAAGATTACTGCGTATCCTTGAAACAGGAGAATATATCAGAGTAGGAAGTAGTAAAGTACAAAAAACTAATGTAAGAGTGGTAGCTGCCACAAACATTCAGTTTGATGTCGCAATCAGAAAGGGAAAATTTAGAGAGGATTTGTATTATCGCTTAAATACAGTACCTATTTATCTACCACCACTCAGAGAAAGAAAAGAAGATATTATCTTGTTGTTTAAAAAATTTGCGGCTGATTTTGCTATAAAATATAGAATGCCCGCTATTCAACTTACTCCTGAAGCCGAGCAAATACTTTTAAATTATCATTGGCCCGGAAACATCAGACAACTTAAAAATGTTACAGAACAAATATCTATTATAGAAAAAGAAAGAACCATAAATATTGACATGCTTAGTAGTTATCTGACTCAACCGAGTATTCATGAAGCTGCTTCTCCTATTAAAATAAGCGACATACAATATGAAGAGTCTATTCTAAAAGCCTCTATATTTGAGCTAAAAAAAGAATTAGACCAACTTAAAAAAGTAGTTTATAATTTAGTAACTATCGTAAAACCAGACATTCTCACACAAAGTGTAGATGAAGCTTCAGAATACCCCGTTCCATTAAAAGGAACTACTGACATAGTAAAATACGATGCAAGTACTCAAGTAATCAACAAATCCGATAATAAACCAGTAATTCCCATTGAGGAAACTTTGTCATTACAAGATAAAGAAAAAGAACTCATTAAAAAAGCATTGATTAAACATAAAGGTAAAAGAAAATATGCCGCCAGAGAGTTAGGCATTAGCGAAAGAACTCTGTATCGAAAAATCAATGAATATAATCTGAAGAATATATAATGTAACTTATTCTAACACTCAACAGTATCACGATTAAAAATTACAACTTAATAAAAAACAAATTATGAAGGTACAAAACATCACATCAATAGTATTTATCATAGGCTTATTACTTTTTTCCTGTAATCAAAAAAATGAGAATAATCCAAAGAAAGAAATAGAGGAATTCATGATAAAAACCGAATATCAAAAATCTCAAAAAGATTCATTAGGTATTTATTACATTAAAGAACCATCAGACTCAATGTATACAGGCAATATAGAAGATAAATATCCCAATGGAGTTGTAAAATATAAAGGGTTTTATCGTTTTGGTAAAAGACATGGCGAATGGTTGTATTTCTATCCTAATGGAAACTTATGGAGCGAGTGTAAATACAACAGAGGAAAAATGAATGGAAAAACCAATACCTATCACCCCAACGGAAAATTATTTTACTCAGGATTTTACAAAGATGATAAAAAAGATAGCATATGGATATATTATGATTCTACAGGAAAACAACTATACAAAGAACTGTACAAAGAAAACAAGTTGATAAAAAGAATACAAGAATAGTAACATGAAAAAGTTGCTGTTATTTATAATAGCTTTTGTTTTATTCATTGCGACTGTCATCTACTTAGCTTTTCGGTATGGTGGAGAATTGTTTAGTGAAGTTGTAGCAGATATTATTCCCATTGAAATACAAAAACAAATAGGAAAGGCTACAATAGAATCAATGGATATACAAAATCTTGAAAAAACTTCATTATCCATTTATACCCAAAATAAAATTAAAAAGCGATTTTATGAACTTATTAAAAAAGATAGTAATGAAGTACAATTGTTGTTTAGGAATGCCCCATTTGCTAATGCATTTGCGTTACCCGGAAACTATATCATCATACTCGATTCACTCATCAGAATGAGCGAGGACACTATAAAATATACGGATGTACTTGGTGTTTTGTTACATGAAGCAGGACATCTGAACTACAAACATAGCCTGAGACTCATGATAAAGTCTGCACTTACAGCCACTATAATTGGGTATTTTATCGGAGATTTCTCTGCATTTCTGGCAACAGTGACACATCAATTACTATCTCTATCATATTCCCGCTCATACGAAGAACAGGCTGATGATTATGCCATTCAGTTATTACAAAATAATAACATGACTACATTACCATTAGCACATTTACTGGAAAAAATCAGTCAACAAAGTAATGAGGGTGAAATGCCTGAATTTTTATCTACCCATCCTGTTACTGAAGAAAGAGTAAAGAAACTGAGAGAAATGAACAAAAGTATTGCTAAATAAGTATATTAGCTGTACTAAAATAAATTACCATATCAAAGACAATAATATATTTTGTAAATTTGTACTTACTAATAAGTTTACCATAAGCCTCCATGCAAAGGTTCGCCAAGTTCCCTTTGTTAAGATTATTTATTCCTTTTTTGGTTGGTATTTTAATATGCCTTTATTTTCCCACCATCATTACTTTAACTCATTTATACCTCCTGCCTTTATTATTATTAAGTTTAATAACACTATTACTTATCCAGCTTTATTTCAATGTCAAAATCTGGATTAGCCTACTCATAGATATTACATTATTCATTTCTGCTTATCAATTAGCATATTACAGTGACATAAGCCATCATCAATATTTTATTGGAAATTACATAGAAAATATACATGAAAAACAACACATCATCGTAAAACCGATAGATGTTGTTATTCACAAAAGCACTAAAAATAGAATAATTTTCAAATCATATGCTATACTTGATAAAAAAACAGGTAAGTGGCAAAATGTAATAGGCAATGTATTAGCGTATTTCCCAAAAAATTTAGATATAGACAATATCTATCATCCACAAAATTTATATCTGTTATCCGTTCAGTTACAAAAACCTTTCGAATCAGAAAATCCATACCTTTTTAATTACGCAGAATACTTGAAAAAGCAAAATATTTACCATATCACCTATATAAAAAATTTATCAGATATTCAATTTGTGAATATCAAAAAGAACTGGTCTTTCTTGGATTTAGCATTATATACAAAATACAAGATAATAGAGTATTTCAAAAAGAATAAGTATTTAGATGATACAGAAAAATCCATTGCTACAGCTTTTCTTACAGGATTTGATGATGAGCTACACCAAGATATTATTAATCAATTTGCTTATTCAGGAACATTACATATTCTGTCTGTATCTGGGTTTCACACAATGTTATTATTTGCCATGATAGAATTTATTTTTTCACTTATAGATAAATACAAAAAGTGGAAATGGACAAGAACCTCAATTACAATATCTATATTATTCTTTTATGCTTTTATGACAGGATTTTCAGCGCCCATTGTAAGGGCAGTTATCATGTTATATTTATTCGTTATTCAACAGAATTTTTATACAGATAGAGCTATCCATGCATTAAATATGTTATCATTTGCGGCATTTTCAGTTTTAATATACAATCCATTATTTATAAACGATATAGGATTTTTGCTAAGCTTTTCTGCAATTGTAGGATTGATATACTATTCTCCAAAACTTATTCTTGAAAATATATTATTACAAAATATATGGAACATTATCAGTGCCTCCATTGGTGCCCAGTTAGTTACATTACCTATCACGATGTATTTTTTTCATTCGTTATCATTTTCATTCATCATTGCTAACACTCTTATTATTCCTTTATCTACTGTAGTTATGTATTTATGCATTCTATCACTCATTCCTTTTTCCATATTTTCAATACTGCTAAATTATTCTATTAAACTTATGCTCCTTATTAACCATTACTTTGCTTTACCCTATTTTTACTACAATTATATTCACTTTACATGGATAGATGCCTTATTCTTGCTAATTCTTCTTATTTTCATAAGAATACTTTACGAACAAATCAAAGAAAAAGAAACTCACTGGATACATCTTGTTAATGGAGCATTGGTTTTATTAAGTATATGGATTGTTTCACACACATTGTATAAGTCCAATTTTTATAGGCAAAAATTTGTTGTATATGCAGATATTAATCACCATTATTCTTTCTTACAAAAGAATAATGCCGTGATATTTCAGTCATTAGACTCTACATCTTTTGATAGATGGATAAAAACAATGTTATTGAAAAATTGTTATGATAGTTATACTATTTATCCTTTCAATTATGTTTATATCAGCAATCAAAAAATACTCTTTTGTAATACATTGAAAGATACTGCTTTAATTCAAGCTATTAAACCCAACATACTATTTTTAAATTTTTCACATATACAAAAAACATATCTATCTCACCTTGTTAAATATCCCTTTATTGAAAGAATATATACCAATCAGAAAATACAGGAAAAACAAAGTCATGCAAAAGTTATCCAATTATCAAAAAATAAAATGATAAAAGTAGAAATATTCTAATGTCTTAAAATCAAAAATTAAATATTAAAATTATAATTACTATTCATCACTCTGTAAGTAAATAACAATATTTCTGGGCAAGGAGTAATAACAAATCATATTTTTAGATTTTGCTTTGTCATTATTATATTCTCCATTTTAATTTTTGAATTAACAATCACATTAATATCCCTGCAATGGTTGCTGAAAGATAGGAAGCTAATGTTCCACACAACAATGCTTTTAATCCCAATTCTGCAAGGTCTTTTCTTCTCTCTGGCACTAACACACCTATACCTCCTATTTGCATACCCACACTACTAAAATTAGCAAACCCACATATAGCAATGCTTACAATCATTAAACCCTTCTCTGTAATGACCGGAGCGTGATGTGAAGTCAAATTAGAAAAAGCCACAAATTCATTGATAGTTAGTTTCTGCCCTAACAATGTGGCCACACTATTCACATCCTCAGCAGGTGTACCCATTGCCCATGCTATAGGATAAAAAAGCTTACCAAATAACCAATTCAAACTTAAATTTAAATCCGAACTAATTAAATGCCCTACTTTAAGTAATATCCAATCCGTCATTGTAATAAGTGCAATAAATCCTATCAACATCGCAATAACATTCATTGCAATTTTAAATCCATCTCCTGCACCATGGGTAATGGCATCTATTAAATTACTATAATCGCTCTTTACTTCCAGTTTTACCTTTCCCATCGTTACGGGCGTTTCTGTTTCAGGATAGACAATTTTTGAAATCACCAATGCGCCCGGTGCTGCCATTAAACTAGCCATAATTAATTTAGGGGCTAAGTCCATACCCGCTTGTGCACCCATATTAGCATACACTATTAATATCCCTCCTGCAATACAAGCCAAACTTCCACTCATTGATGCAAGTATTTCACTTTTTGTCATTGTGGATAAATAGGGACGAATCATCACTTGTGCCTCTACTTGTCCTACAAACGCGCTGGATACATTGCTTAATGCTTCTGCTCCACTCACACCCATTACTTTATTCATAACCCAAGCTATAGCAGAAATGATTTTTTGCATAATACCCAAATGATATAATATAGCTACCAACACAGTAACTAATACAATTGTAGATGTAACATTAAAGGCAAATACAAACACATGAGGCGTTCTATAATCTACCACCTCTCCCTGATGACTCATAGCTGCTATTCCACCATATACAAAATCAACTCCACTCTTTGCAAACTGCTCTATTTTTTGCATTCCCCTACCTAATTGCTCAAAAAATGACCTTACAAATCTAATCTTCATAATAGTAATAGCAATCAATGTTTGTAATATCAAACCACTTATTACCAAACGATAATTAATTTTCCTCTTATTGTTTGAAAACAAATAGGCAATTCCTAATATGAGAATAATTCCTAATAAACCTGTAAATCTACCCATTGCTACATTTTTTGGCTGAAAGATAATAATAAAAAATCACACACATGTATTTTATTCTTTATTAAATAACAAATATCCCTCATATCACCAAAAGATAAAAGCAATAAAAATCAATATTTATCGTTATTATATCTTTAATAACATTATTTAAGTCTCTCAAAAGAGATACAGTTACTAACTTTGCAAAAAATTTTTTATGACCAAATATAAAATTTTGTGGACAGATGATGAAATAGAAATGCTCAAACCACACATACTATTTTTAGAAAACAAAAACTATCAAGTTATCACAGCAGTCAGCGGTGATGAAGCATTAGAAATAATTCATAATGATAAAGACATAGATGCTGTATTGTTAGATGAAAATATGCCCGGTTTATCTGGATTAGACACTCTGCAAAAAATAAAACAAATCTATTCTGCTATTCCTGTTATCATGGTTACAAAAAGCGAAGAAGAACATATTATGGATACAGCTATTGGCAGACAAATTGCAGATTATCTTATCAAACCCATTAATCCTAATCAAGTATTACTGTCCTTAAAAAAAGTTTTAGAAAATAAAAAACTCATCACTGAAACTACTACCCAATCGTATAGACAAGAATTCATGGATATTATGAATAGTATCCAAATGGCTAACGACTGGAAAGCCTGGATAGATGTATATAAAAAAATTGTTTTCTGGGATATTCAAATAGACCAGTCAGAAGATAAAAACATAAGCGAAGTGTTGTATACCCAAAAACAAGAAGCAAATAAAGAGTTTGCAAAATACATAGAAAAGAACTATACATCATGGTTGCATCGTAAATCTGATGATATCCCCACCATGAGTCATACGCTTATTAAAAATAAATTCATACCATATTTACATACTTACTCATCTTTATTTTTTGTTCTCATTGATAATTTAAGATATGACCAATGGAAAGTCATTGAACCGTTTTTATCTGATTATTTTAAAGTAGAAAAGGAAGAAATGTATTACAGTATATTACCTACTACAACACAATACGCACGCAACGCTTTATTTGCAGGACTAATGCCATCTGAAATAGAAAAAAAATTTCCTCAATGGTGGAGCAACGATGAAGATGAAGGTGGTAAAAATCTATATGAAGAAAATTTATTTCAAGCACAATTAAAGTTGCTAACCGGTAAAGAAATAAAATTTTCATTTAATAAAATAACAAATCACCATGCTGCTAAAAAGTTAATAGAAAATCTCCCTCAATTATTCAACAATCCTTTGAATATAATTGTATACAATTTTGTGGATATGCTTAGTCATGCTCGTTCTGAAATGGAAATTATCAAAGAACTTGCGGAGGATGAACCTGCTTATAGAAGTATTACTAAATCATGGTTTTTGCATTCGCCATTATTTGAAATACTAAAATTCTTAAGTGATAAAAAAATACCCGTTATCATTACTACTGACCATGGAATGGTACATGTGAAAGAGCCTATAAGAGTTTTAGGAGATAGAAATGTAAATACCAACTTAAGGTACAAACAAGGAAAAGCATTAGAGTACAACTATAAAGAAGTCATAGAATACAAAAATCCATCTGAGATATTTTTACCTAAGCTACATCCAAGTTCAAGATATATTTTTGCTAAAGAATATGGATTCTTTGTATATCCAAATAACTACGGACAATATGTAAATCTGTATAAAAATACCTTTCAACATGGTGGCGTAAGTTTAGATGAAATGATTATTCCTTTTATTAGTTTAATACCCAAATGAATACAGTAACATATATTATTAATGAGTTAGCGGATTGGGACTTATTAGTAAGATACATTCTTAGAAATTATCCTGATAAAAGAATTTTTCTGCTAACAGGAAATCTAGGTGCAGGCAAAACTACTTTTGTACAAGCATTTGGGAGTGTTTTAGAGGTAAAAGAACATATTACAAGTCCTACATTTTCCATTATGCATGAATATCACACATATCAAGATGTCATATATCACTTTGATTTATATCGCCTTAATACCCTTAATGAGCTAAAAGAAATAGGTTTTGAAGATTATTTGTTTTCAGATAAGTACTGTTTTATTGAATGGCCCGAACTTGCTCAAGCTATTTTTGATGAATATCCCGAATTAAACAACAAAGTATTAAACCTTCAAATACATTTATCAGAATCAGGACAAAGAGAAGTAAATTTGATTTTACTTCAGTAAGTCTCGTCATTTAAAATCACCTTTTTATTTATCAAAAGTGAATGTATTATCTTTACTATTTTCAATTCACTTATCACTTAATTTAGTATACCTCGTGGAATAGAAGCAATAAGTTTTTTCGTATATTCTTTTTGTGGATTAAAATATATTTGGTCAGCATCTCCTATTTCCTCAATTTTTCCTTGCTTCATAACGGCTATTCTATCGCTCATAAATCGTACTACACTTAAGTCGTGAGAGATGAATATATAAGTGAGTTTAAATTCTTTTTTCAAATCGTTAAGTAGATTCAAAATTTGTGCTTGTACACTAACATCAAGAGCACTTACGCTTTCATCACAAATAATGAACTTTGGATGAACAGACAAAGTACGTGCTATACATATTCTTTGTCTTTGACCTCCACTAAATTCATGAGGGAATCGATTAAAATGTTCTTGCTTTAAGCCAACTTTTTTTAGTAATTCCCTTGCCATTTCTTTTCTTTCGGATTTTGTTTTTCCTATTCCAAACACCTCCATAGGTTCCATAATAGCCTCTCCAATAGATATTCTTGGATTTAAAGATGAATATGGATCTTGAAAAATAATTTGAATATCTTTTCTTAATGGTCTAAAATCAGTTTCTGATAATCGTAAAATTTCTTCGCCTTTATATAACACTTGCCCTTCTTTTGCTTGTATTAACTTAAGTATAGTTCTCCCAAGTGTTGTTTTGCCACATCCACTCTCTCCTACTAATCCCAATGTTTCTCCTTCATATACATCAAAATTTACATCATCAACGGCTTTTAACCAGTTTTTCGGTCTTCCGAAAAGTGATTTTTCTGTAGGAAACCATGTGCTGATGTTTTTTACCTGCAATATTTTATCTCTATCGTATATTTCCTTGAGGTGCTGAATTCTTTCCTGTTCAGTAACCACAACATGTTTTAATACATTCTCAATTGTGTTATCTTTTTCAATAATCTCTTTTGTTTCTGTTATTTCCATGAAGTCTGATACAACAGGTAATACTTTTAATCGCTTATTTAATGGAGGCCTACATGCTAAAAGTCCCTTGGTGTAAGGGTGTTGAGGATTTCTAAATATTTCTTCAACAGTGCCTTTTTCTACAATACTTCCATTAAACATGACAATTACCTTATCAGCTATTTCAGCTATAACAGATAAGTCATGAGAGATAAATATAATACCAGTATTCAAATCATTTCTCAATTGTTTTAGTAAATCTAAAATTCCTTTTTGAATGGTAACATCTAATGCAGTTGTTGGTTCATCAGCAATAATGAGGGATGGATCACAGCTAATAGCCATTGCAATCATCACTCTTTGCTTTTGTCCACCTGAAAGTTCATGAGGATAACGATGATAAATTTTTTCTGGGTTAGGTAAATTAACTTTTTGAAATAACTCTATAGTTTTTTTTTGACTTTCTAACTTAGTAATATTTTTATGAAGCAATAAAGCCTCTGATACTTGTTCACCACATTTCATGACAGGATTTAGGGAAGTCATTGGTTCTTGAAATATCATCCCTATTTCATTGCCACGTATTTTTCTTATCTCTTCAGTAGGTAAAACATTCAAATCTATAATAGAATTGTCCTTTTTTCTGAATAACATTTGTCCTCCTAAAATTTTTCCGGGAGGGTTGGGAATAAGATGCATAATAGAAAGACATGTAACAGTTTTGCCAGAACCACTTTCCCCCACTATACCTACTATTTCTCCCTTTTTTATATTAAATGAAACATCTGTTACAGCCTGATTAAACGCATTATTTTGCCTGAATATAACATTTAAGTTATTTACTTCTATTAATATGTCATCAGGTAGAGCAAGCATACAATGCGCCTTTATTTAGTACCAATAATACAAATAAAAAAACAGAAGTGTACATATTAGTGCTGAAAAACAGAATAAAATTATTTTTTCACAAATTCTCCCATTTTATTATCGTAATTAAGGAAATATCCAGCCTTTGGAAGATTAGATACATCTATCTTATTTCCATATCCTTTTTTTACAATATTTCCATATTGGTCATAGATTTCATACATAGTTTCTGCAGGCTTATCATTTGACATAAATAAAACTTCTGTTTTTGCTTTCATAGGACCAAAAGTTACTTCAGGAATATCTGATATAACTTCTACAGCTTTTGAAACTCTTGGTCGTCCTGTATAATCGGTTTGCCTCACTCTTACAGTATTTTTACCTGAGTGTAATTGTAATTTGAATTCATAATTATTAGTGCTTGGTGTCCCTGCACCATCAACTTCTCCAACTTTTACCCATTTATTCCATCGATACTGCTCAATGACAAATGTTAATTTACCTGTTTCTGACTTTGTAGAAAATTTTAATAATCCGTCTTTATCTAAACTCATAGCAACAATTTCATAAGTACTTTTGGGTTTAAGTACTTCAGGATTTAAAACTTTTGGTTTACAATCTGATTTATGTTTTATTTTTACTTCTACTTTATCGCCCACATTTAATTTGTGAGGCTTAAAGTCAATTTCAAACGCAGAAGAGTTAGTTTCATCAGTAGTGATATTACCATTTACCAACACCTCCGTTACACAAAACCCTATACCACTACTCGCAAAGGGGTTTTGGACATACAAATTTTTACCTTGATAATTTCCTTCTAAAATTAAAACCCCTTCTTGTGCAACAACGACATAAGATATCGCACTCAAAATATACATTAATGACTTTTTCATTATTATTAAATTTTTGGTGCAATAATAAAGCCTATTTTTCATTTTTCCAAATTATTAATTTAAGGAGTAAATTCAGGGATATTTTTTTGATTAAGATAATCTAAGAGTTGTATATGTTTCCCATCAAACACAGCATAAGTAAAATACCTTATCCAGTCTCCCAAATTAATATACTTTGAATGATTACTCAATCGTATATTAAGTGGTAAATGTCTATGCCCAAATATAAAATAATCTATATGGCGTTTTTGTAGTTCTTCCTGGCAATACATATACAACCATTCGTTTTGCTTTCCTAAAAATTTTTCATCTATATCTCCATTTGCTATCCTACTTTTCTTGCTAAAATAATGCGCAATACCAAAAGATAAATTAGGGTGTAATCTTGCAAATAACCATTGACACAAAGGATTTCTAAAGATTTTTTTTATCATTTTGTATCTATAATCATTAGGTCCTAAACCATCACCATGGCCTATCATGATTGTTTTCCCATTATAGTTTCTAATAATAGGTTGCTTGTGGTGTATAACGATATTCAATTCTTTTGAAAGATAATTTTTCATCCACATATCGTGGTTACCCACTATTATCTCTATTGGAATGTTAGCATCACTCAACTCTGCTAATTTCCCCAGTAATCTCACAAAACCTTTTGGAATAGTATATTTATGCTCAAACCAGAAATCAAAGATATCGCCTACTAAAAAAATTCTTTCTGCGTGAGGCTTAATTTCATCTAACCAGTTACAAATTATTTTTTCTCTCTTCAAACTGCTTTCAAAATTAGGCACTCCTAAGTGAAAATCAGACGCAAAATATATGTTTTTTGCATTACCCACCATGAAATAATAAGGGGGCAAAAGTAAGAAAGAAATCAATAATAACAATCAGACTTGATTTTATTACCTATCGGGCTTTAATTATATTCGGCCGAAAAAACTATTGAAAAACATTAGTATCATATTGTTTATTTTTACTTCAGCAATATACTCTTCTCAGGAATTACTCACCAATAAAAATTTAGTCCCTAATGGTAGTTTTGAAAATTATAAAAAAGGTCTTAACAGCATAAAGCATGCTATTCCTTGGAGACAAATAGCGACAGTAGATTTTTATCAAAAACCGCTAAAAGATGATACTACAAAACACCGGGGAGCATATCAAGGCGATTGTTATATTGGGTTACGATTTCAAAAACATTACAAAGAATTTGCGTATGTAAAACTCGTTGAACCTCTTAAACCTAAACATTTATATTATTTTGAAATGTTCATGCGGTTAGCCTATTGGAGTAATGCTGTGGTTAAATCATTTGGAGTACTATTCAGTAAAGCCAGCTATAAGAACCAAAAGGATGTTGACAATGCATTTATGATAGATAGCGTGAATGTTAAAAAAGGTCTGTATGATAATTATTCATGGTTTAAAATAAGTGGATATTACAAAGCTTACGGAGGAGAAAAATACATAACCATAGGAAATTTTTCACCACAAATCAAAAAAGATTTACTGAGATTAAATTTCTTTAAGTATGGATTCAGGGTATTTGGTTTTTTAGAAGCTTATTATTTTGTAGATGATATAAAACTTATTCCGGTAAAAGAGCCAGAGGAACCTATAGAAGTAGAAATAGTGGGAAGCGTTTATGTGGAAAAAAATAATCATCAAAAAGATAGTGTAAAATCCATCAAAGAAGATTTAACTGCAGGAGATAAAATTATCCTAAAAAACATTTATTTTGATGAAGGTAAATCATATTTACTCCCTGAATCTTATCAAGAATTAAACAAAATAGCAAAATACCTTACTCAACATCCTAATTGGATAGTACAAATAAATGGGCATAGTGATAACACAGGAAGTAAAAGAAAAAATATGAAACTTTCCGAGGAAAGAGCAAAAGCCGTATTTTTATACCTCATAGAAAAAGGTGTTCAAAATAAAATGTACTTTAAAGGCTTTGGAGATACTCAACCTATAGGAGATAATAATACAATGGAAGGAAGAATAAAAAATAGAAGAGTAGAAATAGAAATACTAAAAAACTAGAATATAAATGAAAATAAAAAACAATCAAAAAATTATTCAAGGATGGGTATTTTACGATTGGGCTAACTCGGTGTTTCCCTTGGTTATTACCTCTGCTATATTTCCTAACTTTTATGAATATATTACCTCACATCATCCTGAAACGAAAGAATATACAGGAGTCAATATAGAATTTCTCGGTCACTCCTTTCAAAACACAACTATATATTCTATTGTATATTCTATTGCATTACTAATAGTAGTACTATCTGTCCCCCTACTAAGTGGAATTGCTGATTATTTAGGTAATAAAAAGTTTTTCCTGCGTCTATTCTGTTACATAGGGGCTATATCAAGCATGTTATTGTATTTTTTTAACCCACAATATATTGAAATGAGCATGCTTCCTTTTATGATTGCTACTATAGGATATTGGGGAAGTTTGGTGTATTACAATTCCTATTTACCGGAAATCGTGGATGAACAAAAGCAAGATAAAATTAGCGCTCAAGGCTTTGCTTACGGATATTTCGGCAGCTCTCTGTTACTCATTATCTGTTTGATTTTAATCATGTCTTTTCATATACCTGTCAAATACACTTTTTTATTAGTGGGATTATGGTGGATAGGTTTTGCTCAATTCACTTTTTTTAGATTACCAGAAATTATTGGAGGAAAATCTTATTCCTCAAAAAGATTGTTATTAAAAGGATACAGGGAATTATCAGAAACATTCAGGGACGCATTAAAACATCAATCTATTATCAGATTTCTTTCTGCTTATTTTTTCTACAATATGGGTGTGCAGACAGTCATGGTCATGGCAGTATTATTCGCAAGACAGGAAATACAATGGCCATCCGAAGAATTTAAAACAACAACATTAATCATTAGTATCTTGATTATTCAATTCTTAGGAATTGCAGGCTCCTATATTTTCTCATACCTTTCAAAACTATTCGGAAACATCATTGCTCTTATGATAGCTATCAGTATCTGGATATTTATTTGTATATATACATATTGGAGTGTTTACTTTCCTGAACAATTTTATATTGTAGCGGCATTAGTAGGCTTTGTAATGGGCGGCACACAATCATTGTCCCGTTCCACTTATAGTAAGTTGCTCCCACAAACATTAGATCACACCAGTTATTTTAGTTTTTATGATGTGCTTGAAAAAATTGGTATGATATTAGGGACACTCTCTTTTGGGCTGATAGGAGAATACCTGGACAGTTTACGAAAATCTGTTCTCATTTTATGTGTATTTTTTATCTTAGGGATTGTTTTATTACTTTTGACATTTAAGTACAATAGTCAATTAAAACACAATGAATGAATACTAATGAACCCAAATTATGGTTTAGTATCTTAGAAAAAGAGAATGCAAGATATATTTCTAACGAACCTGATTTTATTGATATCAAAAATTTTGAATGGATAAAGAATTTTGAAAACATTCATCACGATATAACGACAGAATTACTAGAATACATTCAAAAGAATAATTTAAAATCTTACTTTAATACCAAAATGTCGAAAGATGTGAAAAAATGGAAAACACTTTCTTTGAAATGGTGGAGCATAGAATTTTATACTAATCAAAAGTATTTTCCAAAAACAACAAAGTTCATTAACCAAATTCCCGGCTTAGTATCAGCCTCTATAAATTTATTAGAACCTAATAGTGTCATTTATCCTCATTGTGGAGATACCAATGGTATTTATAGAATGCATTTAGGGTTAATTATACCAGCTCCTTTGCCTGAATGCGGATTTAAAGTAGAAGATGAAAAAAAATCCTGGAAAGAAGGTAAGTGGCTGGCATTTATAGATGCTAAACTTCATGAGGCATGGAATCAAACCAACCGGGAGCGATATATTTTCGTAATAGATATAATAAGACCTGAATTCATGTCTTATAAACAAAAAATAATCCTTACTACCTTAACAGGATTATTTTTACAAAGACGAGCTGAAAAATATCCTTTTCTCTATAAATTGCACGATGCTGTATTCTTAAAGAAAATCATTGTTTCTCTGTTATTACCTTTTTGTTATATCGCTATAAAAATAAGAAACTTAATGAGTAAATACGGTCTTGTGAGTTAATAAAATCACTTATCTACAATCAAAACTTCTACTTCTTTATATTTCATTGCTACAGATTGAATGATATCACTTACTTTATCTTTATCCAAACCAACCACTCCTGTTCCTAATAATGGAGTGGCAATACTTTTATAGTGATTTTCTACCGTCCATCTCAAAGCTTTATCAAATACCTTTTCCAGATATTCATAACTAATAACTTTGTTTTTTACATAATCAATAGTAGGTATATGAATTACCTTTTTTACTTTTAGATTACCTGCATTTGTTACATAAAAACTTCCAATAGGTATATATCCTGCTTTTTTTGATTCTTCAATTAAAACATTCCCTGCTTTTTCAGCAATAGCTCGTGCTACTCCACCACCATGCTTTAACTCAGTATTGGCAGCGTTTACGATAATATCTATTTCACACTCAGTAATATCGCCTTTAATGAATTTTACAGTCATAGGTCAATTTTAATCATTTCTATTTTGAGTATATCTCCATACATAATACAACAATGTGGCTACAGCGCCTATAGCGGCTACTACATAAGTATAAGCTGCCCATTTTAAAGCATCTTTTGCTTTATCATATCTTTCATCATATAATATACCTGTTTGACTGAGCCAATTCAATGCTCTTTGGCTGGCATCAATTTCTACGGGTAAGGTAATTAAACTGAATAATGTAACAATACTTTGTCCTATAATAAATATCAATAAGAAACTATTTAATAACTGTGGCATCATTGCTCCAACAAAAGCAAGTCCAAAAACAAGAATGTTCATAATAGTAGCACTAATTTGAACTGCAGGAACTAACTTGCTTCTTAACATTAACATACTGTATGCTGTGGCGTGCTGTACAGCATGTCCACATTCATGAGCAGCTACCGCTGCTGCAGAGACACTTCTTCCGTAATACACATCTCTGCTTAAATTCACAGTTTTAGTTAAAGGATTATAATGGTCTGTGAGTTCTCCTTCCACCGAAATTACTTTCACATCATAAATACCACTATCTCTTAACATTTTCTCTGCTATATCCTTACCACTCATTCCATTTGGAAGTGGCTCCATACTATATTCAGAAAATTTACTTTTAAGCCTATAACTCACAATAAGCCCTATTACCATTAAAACGATGGTAATAAACATTAAAAAAGGATCATAGTACATCATAATTTTAGTTTTTGAAAAATACTCAACTTATATTCCATAATCATTCGCAAAATAAAACAAGAAAAAATCATGCCAATATGGCAACATCTTACTTTAATTTTATCATTGCAAAAATAGCGTAATTTGCTATATCTATATAGTTAGATTCTACACCTTCTGATATGATAGTTTTTCCGTCATTATCTTCTATTTGTTTTATTCTATGCAATTTTACCAGAATCAAATCAATAAAAGAACTTATTCGCATATCTTTCCATGCATCTCCATAATCATGATTCTTTTTCAACATCAGGTTTTTAATTTCATTTACTTTTTTGTCATAAAGACGCAGTGCTTCTTCATAAGAAACAACTTCTTCTTCCGTTGTGCTAAGTTCCAATTGTATGAGTGCTATAATACAATAATTGATAATACCAATCCATTCATCTTCGGGTTTGTCTTGTATTTTCTGTTCCTCAAAGGTATCTATTGTTTTTAACCTTTTTGCTTTAATAAAAATTTGATCTGTAATAGATGAAGGTCTTAAGTGCCTCCACGAAGTGCCATAATCTTTCAGCTTTTTTTCAAAAATTTCTCTACACAAAAAAATAACCTGGTCATATTTCTCTATGTCTGACAAATGTTTTATATTCATTTTTTTTATATTATCTGATTGCAATGTTAAGCAATTTTTATCTTATACTATAAAAAATTCCGAAGCGATTTTATCAGCTAATAAATATCCTTTTTCCAAACTTAATGTATAATTATCTCTCAATACATTCATATATCCCTTTTGTTTATCATACACTTGCAAAAAGTGATTTTTATACTCCTCTCCAAAAAAATTTTTTATTTCGTCAAGATTGCAACCATAAGTAGTTCTTAATCTTGTGTACACATACTCATTAAATCTTTGTTGTATACTTAACGATTCCGTTTCATAATGTGACTCACCTGTCATTACCTTTCGAATATATTCATAATTGTTGGCAATATTCCATCTTCTTTCAATACCATTATAGGAATGAGCAGATGGTCCAATACCTAAATATTTTCTTTGTAACCAATAAGCAGAATTATGTCGAGAAATATATCCATCTTGTGCATAATTTGATATTTCATAATGCATGTAATTCTTTTTAAGCAACATCTCCTGTATCATTAAAAATTCATTTGATAATTTTTCATCATCTGCAGGAGATATTTTCTTTCTTTTTACTAGATAATTTAATTTCGTTTTGGGCTCTATAGTCAATTGATAAGCAGAAATATGCGGCGGATTAACATTCAATAACCACTCTATATCTTTTTTAAGTTTTTCTGAAGAATAAAAAGGAATACCCCAAATAATATCTACTGAAAAATTATCAAATCCTATTTTTTGAATATCTTTAATACTTTGGATAGACTGATTGACAGAATGTTTTCTTCCCATCCACTTCAAAACCTCATCATTCAAAGATTGTATGCCCAAACTAATTCTGTTTACTCCTAAATTCTTTAATTCGGTTAAATATCCGATACTAATATCCTCCGGGTTACATTCTATGGTAATTTCAGTATTTTTATCCCATAAAAAATTTTTTGATAATACACCAAATATCTGCTCTAATTGTTGGATAGATAATAACGAGGGAGTACCTCCTCCCATATAAACTGTTTCTATATTCAATGTGTCCAAATACTCCTTTCTTTGCTCTATTTCTATCAAAAGTGCATTTATGAGTTCATTTAGAATCTTTGTATTTACAGAAAAATGGAAGTCGCAATATGTGCATTTATGATGACAAAATGGAATATGAATATATACACTACTCATATGTATTGTTCAGAGTCTTTGGAATTAAAAAAACAAAAGCCCTCTTAAGAGGGCTTTCTTTCTATTGTAAAATGTAAGTTACAATTTTTAATTAATGCTTATGAGCTTCCTTATGCTTATTTATCATCTCTTCTTTTTTCTTTTTCCATATTTCTTGTTGTGCAGGAGTTAGAATACCATTTACATTATTAAAAAACTCCTCATTGATTTGTTTCCTTTGAGTCCTCAGGCTTGCTTTTTCTTTTTCATCAGAAGTAGATTGAATTTTTTCATTGATAGGCTGAACTTTATACAACCTATCCAAAGCAAATTTTTTGAACTGAGCTTTTTGCTCATCATTAAGGCCCAATTCTTTCACTGCTTTCATAGTTTGTTTTTCTGCTCTTTCCTCTATAGTTGGAGCAGGCTTAGTAGCAACTTTTGCAGTTGTTTGAGCATTGCTTACAGTAGGAGTTGTTAACCACGCTATACTGGCCACTCCTAATACTAATCCTAATTTTTTCATAGTTGTAATTTTTCTTATTTGATGGCAAAGATAACTAAAAGTTTAATATAAAAAACAAAATTAACATATTTTTATTATTATCCTCCTTGATAAGAAAATATAAATCATTAAATATTTTTTCACATAAGAATTAAAAAATGTATCTTTGAGGCAATTTTTAAAATTAAACTTTTATTTATTATGAACTTGCATGAATACCAAGGAAAAGAAGTTTTAAAATCCTTTGGAGTAAATGTTCAAGATGGCATTGTGGCAGAAACCATAGACGATGCTATTAAAGCCTACGAAGAAATAAAAACAAAATATAATTCTCCAATAGCAGTCATTAAAGCACAAATTCACGCAGGAGGAAGAGGAAAAGGCGGCGGAGTAAAAGTTGCAAAAAATATCGATGAATTGAAAGAAAAGTCCGCTGCTATTTTAGGCATGCAATTAGTAACTCCTCAAACCGGCCCAAAAGGTAAAAAAGTTCGCAAGATACTTATTGCTCAAGATGTTTATTACCCGGGAGAACAGCCTACCAAAGAATTCTATATGAGCGTGCTTTTAGACAGAGCCAAATCAAGAAATGTCATCATGTATTCCACAGAAGGTGGAATGGAAATAGAAGAAGTAGCAGAAACAAAACCGCATTTAATATGGAAAGAGGTTATAGACCCTAAGATAGGCATACAGCCCTTTCAGGCAAGAAAAATAGCATTTAATTTAGGAGTAACAGGTAATGCTTTCAAAGAAATGGTAAACTTTGTAATAAAGCTCTATAAAGCCTATGAAACAATTGATGCTAATTTATTTGAAATTAACCCACTATTAAAAACATCAGACGATAAAATAATTGCAGTAGATGCAAAAGTTGTTTTAGATGATAATGCGCTTTTCAGACACCCTGATCTCTTAAAAATGAGAGATATTAGCGAAGAAGACCCTACAGAAGTAGAAGCGAAAGCCGCAGGACTTAATTATGTAAAATTAGATGGCAATGTAGGATGTATGGTTAATGGGGCAGGATTAGCAATGGCTACAATGGACATCATTAAGTTATCTGGCGGAGAACCTGCTAATTTTTTAGACGTAGGAGGAACGGCTAATGCAGAAAGAGTAGAAAAAGCATTTAGAATAATACTTAAAGATAAAAATGTGAAAGCCATTCTGGTAAATATATTTGGAGGTATTGTTCGTTGCGATAGAGTGGCTCAAGGCATTGTAGATGCTTACAAAAATCTTGGTAATATCCCTATACCTATTATTGTCAGATTACAAGGAACAAACGCTGAACTTGCAAAACAGCTTATCGACCAATCAAGATTAAAAGTATATTCGGCTATAGAACTCCAAGAAGCAGCTGATCTTGTTAAAAAATTAATTAAAAACTAAGCATATGAAAATAAGACCAATTTTAATCACTTCATCAGTTATACTTTCAGTAATGACAATTTCCTGTTCAGGAAATAAAGAAGAAGGAGAAGAAGAAATAACTGTAACAAATGACACTACCGAAATAACATCTCAGGAACTCCCTGCTAATTATGAGACCTTTTTTCAAGTGCCTTCACCTGGAGAAATGCTATCTTTCATAAAATCAGTAGGTAAAAGAGATGTAAATAAAACAGGATTCTTAAACCCTATTGAAAATTTAAGTAAATATACAGATAGCAAGTTAAAAGCTATAAACTTCGGTATTTATTCTACCGATTTAAGTTATTGTAGTATATTTAACATGGGAGCAGAGTCTATTAAGTACTTTAAAACAATAAAACAATTAGGTGACCAATTAGGACTTTCTTCTACCATTAAACCTGATATTTTAGCAAGAATCGAAAAAAATATAGATAACACTGATTCTTTAAGCATTATTACAGATGACTTATATTACTCAACTTTTGAAACATTAGATGGAAGTAAGCAAGGTCAAACATTAGCACTTGTAGTTGCAGGAGGATGGATAGAAAGTATGTATATAGCTATAAATATGGTAGACAAATTTCAGACAAATAACTCTGTCATTCAAAGAATAGCAGATCAAAAATACACATTAGAAAATCTCATTGAATTTTTGAAAAAACATGAAACATCTTCAGAAAATGTAAAACAAGTAAGAGCAGACTTAGACGATTTAATGAAATCTTTTAATCTTTTAAAAGAGGAAAAAATATCCAATACCGAAATTAAACAGCAAGAAAATAAAAAAATTATAAGTGGTGGCGTTGATCTAATCATAGATGAAAAAACATATAATGAAATTAAAAATAAAATAATTACTCTTCGTAAAAACTATACATTAAATAACTAAACCCATACAACTATGAAAAAAAGTTTTTTATTCATATTTATCTTCTCATCTACTATCATAATAGCACAAAAGAGAAGAGATATAGTTCTTCAAGGAACGATCTGTGGTCAATTTCACAAAAAATATTGTGTTATTGAAGATGATAAGAATAATAAAAATGAAGAATGGCAATACAATTCCCAAAGCCGTAGTGGACTTTTTTCCCAGGGAATGAGTTCTAAAATTAGATGCGTCATATACAAAGGCATGGATTACAGAATGTCTTTATGTGCAGAAACAGCATTAGGAGATAAATTGAACTTTAAAATATATGATGCAAAAACTAATGAGCTACTTTTTGACAATGCCTCTGCAGATAATACTCAAGTATTTGAATTTCAAAGCGCTACTACAAGAGCTATTATTATAGAAGTATTTGTTCCAGAGGGCGCTACAGAAGCATCTGGAAACAACAATCTAAAAGCTAAAGATGCTGCTTGTGTTGGATTATTAATTGAACATAAAAAAACCCAAATACAAGGATTTTCAAAGTACTAATATCATAATGAAACAAACTATCATTTATTTCGGTCCCGTTTATTTTTTCTTTAAAATAAACGGGATTTTTATTTAATAAAATAAAATGAGTGCAGCAAAAAAGGAATATAAAAAAATCACTACCCATGCTTTACACGAAATGAAAGAAGCTGGTATTAAAATAGCCATGCTTACAGCCTATGATTATACTATGGCAAAAATTATTGACCAAGCGGGTATTGATGTGATTTTAGTCGGAGACTCTGCAAGTAACGTTATGGCTGGTCATGAAACTACCCTGCCCATTACATTAGACCAAATGATTTACCATGCATCATCAGTCGTAAGAGCAGTAAATAGAGCACTTATAGTAGTAGATCTCCCCTTTGGAACTTATCAAGGAAATTCTAAAGAAGCCCTCAACTCTGCCATTAGAATAATGAAAGAAAGCGGAGCGCATGCTGTAAAATTAGAAGGTGGAGAAAATATAAAAGAAAGTGTAGAAAGAATACTTTCTGCAGGAATACCTGTAATGGGACATTTAGGGCTTGTCCCCCAATCTATCTATAAATTTGGCACTTACGAAGTAAGAGCCCGTGAAGAAGCTGAGGCCGAACAATTATATAAAGACGCTCTATTGTTAGAAAAACTTGGATGTTTTGCAATAGTATTAGAAAAAATTCCTGCCGAGCTTGGTAAAAAAGTAACAACTGCTTTAAAAATCCCCGTGATAGGGATAGGTGCAGGGAAATATACAGATGGACAAGTATTAGTAACCCATGACATGCTTGGAATGACTACTGAGTTTAGCCCTAGATTTTTACGAAGATATGCTAACCTTTATGAGATAATGACAAAATCTTTTCAGCAATATATTAATGATGTAAAAAGAAAAAATTTTCCAAATGAAAACGAACAATATTAACAAATTTATGTTATTGAAAATCAATTATTTAATTAACTTTTTCTATAATTTTAGACGAATAAAAGTTCATTATTAATGCATTAATTGGTAAATTTGTCCCAACTAAATAAAAATACATGGAAGCAACAAGAACTTCAAAAATAGATATTGTAGAGCTATTAGGAGATAAAACATCTTATTATTTGGAACATACTTGTAAAGGAATACCTAAAACACAACTTTTATTGCCAGGTAAAAATTTTGTAGATAATTCATTTGGACTTTCTAATAGAAATCCTCAAGTATTAAGAAGCTTACAACAAATATATTACTCAGGAAGACTATCTGGTACAGGATACATGAGTATCCTACCTGTAGATCAAGGTATTGAACATAGTGCAGGAGCCTCATTTGCACCTAACCCTATCTATTTTGATTCCGAAAACATTATAAAACTTGCTATTGAAGGTGGTTGTAATGCCGTAGCTTCTACTTATGGTGTATTAGCTTCTGTATCGCGTAAATACGCACATAAAATACCCTTCATAGTTAAAATAAACCATAATGAATTTTTAACATACCCCAATAAATATGACCAAATTTTATTTGGCACAATAAAAAGCGCATGGAATTTAGGTGCAGTAGCAGTAGGTGCTACTATTTATTTTGGCTCCCCTGAATCTTCTCGTCAAATAGTAGAAATATCTGAAGCATTTGAATATGCTCATGAACTTGGAATGGCTACTGTTCTATGGTGTTACCTAAGAAACTCCGGGTTTAAAAAAGATGGAACAGATTATCATACTTCAGCAGATCTCACAGGGCAAGCCAACCATATAGGTGTAACCATTCAAGCAGATATTATAAAACAAAAATTACCTACGAATAATGGAGGGTACATTGCACTAAATTTTGGAAAAACACATCCTAAAGTTTACTCAGAACTTACAAGCGATCATCCTATTGATATGTGTCGTTACCAAGTGGCTAACTGTTACATGGGAAGAATAGGGCTTATCAATAGTGGTGGAGAAAGTAAGGGCGCTACCGATTTACAAGAAGCCGTTATTACAGCAATAATTAATAAAAGAGCCGGAGGACAAGGTTTAATTTCAGGTAGAAAAGCATTCCAAAAACCAATGAAAGAAGGCATTCAACTCTTAAATGCTATTCAAGATATTTATCTTAATAAAGAAATAACTATTGCATAGAAATATGGAAGTAGAAGTTCAATCGCAAACACAATCTATGAGTTGGTTTAGGAGAATTAAAGAAGGAATTACAACTTCCACCCGAGAAAAAAAAGAAACTCCTGAAGGACTTTGGTATAAATGCCCTTCCTGTAAGAAAATAACTACCGCTCAAGACCACTCTAAAAATGCTTATGTTTGCGAAAATTGCGGATACCATGAAAGAATAGGAAGCTATGAATATTTTAACCTGTTATTCGATAATAATCAATATTTAGAACTTTTTGACAATATTGTCAGCGAAGATCCTTTACAATTTCAAGACACTAAAAAATATACAGAAAGATTACAAGAAGCTTATGAAAAAACACAGTTAAAGGATGCTATAAGAGTAGCTTTTGGAAAAGTAAATGATAATGATATTGTAATTGCCGCTATGGATTTTTCTTTCATTGGCGGTTCAATGGGCTCAGTAGTAGGAGAAAAAATTTCCCGTGCAGTAGACTTTTGTATTAAAGCCCAATCACCTTTAATGATTATCTCAAAATCAGGTGGAGCAAGAATGATGGAAGCCCCTTTTTCTCTTATGCAAATGGCAAAAACAGCTGCTAAACTATACCAACTTGCTCAATATAAGATACCCTATATTTCTCTATTAACAGATCCTACCACAGGAGGTGTAACAGCAAGCTTTGCCATGCTGGGCGACCTTAATATAGCAGAACCCGGCTCCCTTATAGGGTTTGCAGGACCAAGAGTAGTAAAAGAAACTATTGGTAAGGACTTACCAAAAGGATTTCAAACAGCAGAGTTTGTATTAGAACATGGATTCTTAGATAAAATCATTCCAAGAACGGAACTCAAAGAAAAACTAACTCAAATTCTTTATTTTTTAAAAAATTAACGCGTTATTGCTTTTTATACCGGTGTTTTTTTTCTTTCTTTGCAAAAAATTAAATTTATGAAAACAATTTACATTATTCTTCTCAATTTCATTGCAGCTATTTTCATGGCTCAAAAATCAGCGGATGTTACTTTGTATTTTTACAATGGCAGTGTTCTTTATGGTACTTCTAAAATGAAAGATATCGTTGTTACCACTTCTTATGGTAAGCTCAATATCCCATTAAAGGATGTTACTCAGATAATCTTCGGACTCGAAAAAGATGAAAATATTTCCGCGGATATTAATAAAAACATTCAGATATTAGCAAATTCTTCCGATGAGAAAACGATTCAAGCCACTTCTGAAAGCATCTCAAAATATGGGTTAAAAGCTATTTATCATTTACAAAAGTTTTTAGAAAAAAATGCATCTTCTACTAATATTGAAAATGTAAATACCCTAATAAATGATATTTTATTATCAAACGGTGTTAATGAAGATTATACTTTAAATGATGTTGTTGTTTTGTCAAATGGAGATAAAATATCAGGAGATGTGGACTTTAAAATAGTAGAATTTAATAATAATTTTTTGAACATTAATATCGGTGTAAATAAAATAAAAAGTATGGATATTTCTTACTTTGATAACATTGATGGACAATATACCTTTTTGATAAAAGCATCAAAACATATTATGTCAAATAACAATGGGGGGTGGTTGAATACAAAAATAAAAGTTAAAAAAGGACAAACTATTGAAATATCAGCAACAGGGGAAATTGTCCTGGCAAGTTTAGATAACAAAAAATATACACCTGATGGAAATGTAGTAGGAGAACCTCAAAATAAATCATATGAAGAAGATCCTGCTTCTACTTACTTCAACTATGGAACTTTAATTTTCAAAATAGGAGAGAAAGGAAAAAATTTAAAAGCAGGGAGCAATGTTAAATACATTGCTGATTCTGAAGGTATATTGTATTTAACTATTTATGAAACCGTATATAGTGAAAAAAATACAGGATTTTACCGAACTAAAGTATCTGTTAAGTAAGATGATAAGATGACATTACTGTTTTTTTAATAAAATGTTATTATTTTATAAAAATGTTGATTATATCAATTTATTTTTTTTACATTTGCACCCCGAATTAAAAAATCATTTTTATGAAAAAGCTATTACTTGTAATATCTGTAAGCATTGCAGGAAAATTTACCATCGCTCAAACAACAAACTTTACACTTACTTACAATTTCGCTAATGTATCAAATACTGTCACACCTTGCACAGTTACAGTCGACCCCACACCTCCTCCTACAGCAACAGGTCTTACCAGTGGTTCATTCATTGCAGTAAATACAAATTCATGTCCATCTACGAGTGGGTATTTTTCTTTCTCGAATTGGGGCATAGGTGCCACTAATGGTAATGATGCTACTTTTACTGGTAATTTAGATCCTATCAAATACTATGAAATTACTATTACACCACAAACTAATTATGAATTAAGCTTTGACTCCATTTCATTTAAGGCATTACGCTCAGGTACAGGACCTCGTTTTTGGTCAGTTCGTCATAGTGTTAATTCTTTTTCAACAAACATTAGTGCCATTAGCACAAATACCAATGTTACAGTAGTAAGCACTGGAACAGATGTGAATGCATTTTTTTGGGTAACTGACTCGTATTCATCTACTACTATATTATCAGGATTTCAGGTTTATCCATCCCTTACTAATATCACTTCTCCAGTAAGTTTCAGATGGTTCGCATGGAACGCAGAAGGAACATTCGGAACATTTAGAATAGATGATGTAAATATTTACGGAACAGCCACAATGGCTACTGGTATTTCTAAACTATCTCACAATATTAATGCCCACTTTATATTGTCTCCTAACCCCCCTACTTCAAACATTGTACAAATTATTCCACAAAATATCAAGGAAATTAGTTTCATAGAAATTATCGATGTTTTAGGGAATACAATTTACAGAAAAGATAAAATAAATGCTTCAGAGAAAATTTTTATTAACCTGGATAATATACCCGCTGGTATGTACTCAGTGAGAATTGGTTCTAAAAAGAATTTTTATTTAGAGAAACTCATCATTAATAAGTAATAAAGATTTTACATATTTTAATAAAAGGTCTCTTGCTTATAGCAAGAGACCTTTTTAATTTTATACCGAAAATTATGATTAAAAGAATTTACTTAGTTGCTTCTATATTAGCATTAGCCATTATTGCATTAATAAGTATTCAAGTTTATTATATTTATAAAGATTATCAAATAAAGCACGAAGAATTTTCTCACAGAGTTCAATCTGCATTATTAAATATATCCCGAAAAACAAATAAAATAATCTTTGGAAATCCTGTCGTTAAAAAAATAAATTATCGTTCTCAAGGAGTTACTGTTCAAAATAAAAGTCAATCACAAGATTATAGAATACGTTTATTTGAAGAGCTTAGTACCGATTCCAGCGGATTTACCTCTTCAAAATACATTCATAAAGAAATTCCTTTTGACTCATTTCATATACAAAAAAAAATATTTAAATCCCTTCTCCCTGTAAGTTTAAACTCAACTATTATTCCTCAAAAAAAACAAGAATTAAAAGCCATCAAACCAGAAATGCTAAAACATCCTGATGAAATAGTCAATGATATTTTTGACGAATCTATTAGCATCAATGTTTATAATAACTTTTCTCCTAAAATAGATACTACTAAATTAGATTCGATACTGTCATCAGAGCTTTTAAATAATGGTATCAAGGCTCGCTATTGTTTTAATTTAAGAAGCGCTTTACCATATATTAACCTGAATAAACATAATTTGTCAGAAAACTTCCCAATTGTTAATGAAACAGATAACAATACTGAATATAGCATAAATATATTGCCCCAAAACATATTTGTACCTCCCACCTATTTAACAGTCAAGTTCCCTCATCAAAAACGATACATCCTAAGAGAGATGGTAGCACTACTTTTAATGTCTGCATTCATTATTATCGTATTGGTAGCTTCTTATGTCTATTTTTTATCGATTATTCTTCAACAAAAAAAACTTTCTGATATAAAAAATGACTTTGTTAATAATATGACACATGAATTAAAAACACCCATAGCAACATTAAATTTAGGAATACAATTTTTTAGCGATAAGAGTATTCAGAAAAATCCAGAAACAGAAGAAAGAACCCTTAAAATAATGTCTAGTGAAATAAAAAGGTTACACCAACTGGTAGAAAGCATTCTTACTTCTGCTACTTTGGAAAAAGCCGAAATAAAAACTAAATTCACAAAAGAAAATATCCACCAAATAGTCCACGATATTGTACAAAATACAAGATTAGTAATAGAAAACAAAGGCGGTAATATCATTGCTAACCTAAATGCCACCAAAACAGAAGCTGAAATAGATAAAAACCATTTTACAAATGTGATAAATAATCTCATTGATAATGCCATAAAATATTGTGATAAGGCACCTGAAATATCTATTACCACCAAATCGAATCCAAAAGGTATTTTTATATCCATAAAAGATAATGGTATAGGTATTTCCCGAGAACACCAAAAAAGAATATTTGATAAATTTTACAGGGTACCCACTGGAAATACCCATAATGTAAAAGGATTTGGATTAGGATTATTTTATGTAAAAAAAATTATAGAACTACATCATGGTCATATTTTATTAAAAAGTGAGCCCGGAAAAGGAAGTGAATTTACAATTTTCATCCCTTATTCTCATACAATGAGCGAAAAATCCACGACAAAGTACTGAAATTATGTTAAAAAATTTCTACTATAAGAAAAATTCTTCTTATCTTTAACAACAAAATTAAAGCATTATGACAGAAGTTTCAAATGTAAAGATTAGAATTTTAATAGCAGAAGACGATGAAAATTTATCTTTTATGCTAGAACAGTATCTTACTCAGAAAGGGTTTGAAGTTACAATAAAGCCTAATGGTGAAGAGGCATTTGATACTTTTTGTAAGAAGAGTTTTGATTTGCTCATTTTAGATGTGATGATGCCTAAATTAGATGGCTTTGAATTAGCAAAAAAAATAAAAGAAGTAAATCCTAATGTTCCTATTATCTTTTTAACAGCAAAAAGCCAAAAAGAAGATACTCTTGCAGGATTCGAAGCAGGTGCTGATGATTATATTACCAAGCCGTTTTCAATGGATGAATTTATTGCAAGAATTAACGCTATTCTTAAAAGAACTAATGTATTTAAAGCTATAGATTCTAAAGAAACTCTATTTAACATTGGAGAATACACCTTTAACTACAATGAGAAAATACTCATTCATAATCCTTCAAAAGAAAAAACAAAACTCACCACTAAAGAATCAGAACTTTTAAGATTATTTGCCATTCATCAAAATGACTTATTAGACCGCTCCTTTGCGCTAAAATCGATTTGGGGCAATGATAATTATTATAATAGCCGTAGTATGGATGTGTATATTGCTAAACTAAGAAAATATCTCTCAAAAGATAATAACATTAATATCATCAATATACATGGTAAGGGATTTAAGTTACATGTAAAATAAAAATAATCCAACTGAATTTAAAGCTAAAATTTAATTTTAATCGCAATTTTCTATTCAAACGCTGAGTAATAACAAAATACTACTATACCATTTTTTCAGGGCATACCCACTCATCAAATTGCTCAGCAGTAAGTAACTTTAGTTCTATTGCAGCTTCTTTTAGAGTTTTATTTTCTTTGTGAGCTTTCTTAGCAATTTTGGCGGCATTTTCATAGCCAATATGCGTATTCAATGCAGTCACTAGCATTAAGGAATTATCCAAGTGTTTCTTGATATTTACCAAATTAGGTTCAATACCCACAGCGCATTTATCATTAAAGCTTACGCATACATCGCCAATAAGTCTAGCAGAAGTTAATACATTATACGCAATGACAGGCTTGAATACATTAAGTTCAAAATGCCCATTAGCACCACTTACAGCTACAGCCATATCGTTTCCTATCACCTGTGCAGCAACCATTGTCATAGCTTCAGGTTGAGTAGGATTAACTTTACCTGGCATAATGGAAGAACCTGGTTCGTTATCTGGAATAATAATTTCTCCTATACCACAACGAGGTCCTGATGCTAATAAACGAATATCATTGGCTATTTTCATAAGAGAGACTGCTACTCTTTTTAATGCTCCACTTAATTCTACCATGGCATCATGAGATGCTAAAGCTTCAAATTTATTGGGTGCTGTTATAAAAGGATACCCTGTCAGTTCTGCTATCTTTTTGGCTACTAATACATCATATCCTTTTGGAGCATTTAAACCTGTACCTACCGCAGTGCCACCTAATGCCAGTTCTCTTACTGCTTCTAATGCATTTTTCAACGCACGAATACCCATGTTTAATTGCTGAACATAACCACTAAACTCCTGCCCTAATGTTAATGGCGTAGCATCCATAAGGTGTGTTCTTCCTGTTTTAACAATATCTTTAAATGCCTCTGATTTTGCTTTTAAAGTATCTCTTAATTTTTCAATTCCGGGAATTGTTACTTCTACTACCATCCTATAAGCAGCAATATGCATAGCAGTAGGAAAAGTGTCATTAGAAGATTGTGATTTATTTACATCATCATTAGGGTGTAATATTTTTTTTTCGTCGGTTAACTTTCCTCCGTTTAACACATGAGCACGGTTAGCAATAACTTCATTTACATTCATATTGCTTTGTGTTCCTGAACCTGTTTGCCATATAACAAGAGGAAATTGATCATCTAATTTTCCTGCAATAATTTCATCCGCTACGGCAGATATTAAATCGCATTTTTCTTTTGATAACACTTTCAATTCATAATTAGCAAGAGCAGCCGCTTTCTTTAGATAACCAAAAGCATGAATAATTTCCTTAGGCATACTCGCTTCTGGGCCTATTTTAAAGTTATTTCTTGAACGTTCCGTTTGTGCTCCCCAATAGACATGAGCGGGCACTTTTACTTCTCCCATAGTATCTTTTTCTATTCTAAATTCCGTTGTTTTTTCTAATGTTTCCATATATTTTAATTTTAATAATTGTTTTTATATAAAATAATTTGAAATTTCATCCTTACATTAATGATTCTTCATACTCTGAAACAGATGGGCAAGTACAAATAAGGTTTCTATCTCCGTAAGCATTGTCTACTCTTGCAACTGATGGCCATACTTTGTTTTCTTTTACCCATGGTCTGGGGAAAGCTGCTTTTTCACGCGAATAATTGTATACCCAGTTATCTGAGGCAATCATCTCAGCAGTATGCGGAGCGTTTTTCAGTGGATTATTTTTCTTATCATACTTTCCATTTAATATATCTTCTATTTCTTGTTTGATAGTTATCATGGCATCTGCAAATCTATCTAATTCGTGTTTACTCTCACTTTCAGTAGGCTCTATCATTAAAGTATTTGGCACAGGAAATGCCACTGTTGGTGCATGATACCCAAAATCCATCAATCTTTTAGCAATATCTACTACTTCCACATCGGTTTGTAATTTAAATGGAGCGCAATCTATAATAAACTCGTGTGCACATCTATTGTTATGATTGGTATAGAGTATTTTGTAATGAGTGCTCAAAACTTCTTTCAAGTAATTAGCGTTCAAGATAGCTATTTTAGTAGCTTCAGCTAATCCCTTTGCACCTAACATACGAATATATCCATAAGTAATCAATAAAATTAAAGCACTACCGTATGGTGCTGCTGTAACAGAATAAATGCCTTTACTATCAGTAGTACCGTCTAAAGGATGGTTAGGTAGATATGGTTTTAGTTTGTCATTAACTAATACAGGTCCCATTCCTGGTCCACCTCCTCCATGCGGTATAGCAAAAGTTTTATGTAAGTTGAGATGGCACACATCAGCCCCAATCATAGCGGGGCTTGTCAGTCCCACTTGAGCATTCATGTTTGCACCGTCCATGTAAACTAAACCTCCTGTTTGATGAATAACTTTTGTAATTTCTTTAATTCTCTCTTCAAATACTCCATGAGTACTCGGATAAGTAATCATCATTCCTGCCAAATCGTTTTTGTATTGTTCTGCTTTTGCTTTTAAGTCATCTACATCTACATTTCCATGGACGTCACATTTTACTACAATAACTTTAAATCCTGCCATTGCTGCTGATGCAGGATTAGTACCATGTGCAGAAGAAGGAATTAAAATGATATTTCTATTGCCCTGTTCTCTATCTCGATGATATGCTCTCATCAAAAGAAGTCCTGTATATTCTCCTTGTGCTCCGGAATTGGCTTGAAAAGTAACTCCTGTAAATCCTGTAATTTCACAAAGGTATTTTCCCAATTCATTAATAATTTGAGTGTATCCTTCGATTTGCTCGGTAGGAACATAAGGATGGATGTTTGCAAATTCTGGCATACTCAGAGGAATAAGTTCAGATGCAGCATTGAGTTTCATTGTACATGAACCTAATGAAATCATAGAATGAACCAATGAGATATCCTTATTTTCAAGCATTTTGATGTATCTCATCAGTTCAGTTTCTGTATGATAGGTATTAAACACAGGATGAGTTAAATAAGTTGATTGTCTTTTAATAGGTGCGTTTTCAAGATAATTAACTTTTTGATATTTGAACTCAAAATGAAATTTATTGTTTTCAGCAAATATGTTTATTAGTTGTTCTAAATCATTGAAGGAAGTTGTTTCGTCTATAGAAATAGATACTGTACGATTATTGTTATATCTTAAATTAATTTGTTTTTTCTCGGCAATTGGGCGAATGGTTTCTGGATTAGCTTCAATTGTAATGGTATCAAAAAACAAACGGTTGTTAATTTTATACCCTAATTTTTCTAATTCCTGTTTTAGAAAACATGCTTTTTCATGAATAGAGGTTGCTATTTCTTTTAATCCTTTTGGTCCGTAATATACGGCATACATTCCGCTCATAATAGCCAGAAGGGCTTGAGCAGTACAGATATTAGAAGTTGCTTTTTCTCTTTTAATATGTTGTTCTCTTGTTTGTAGTGCCATTCTCAGAGCTTTTTTTCCTTTTGCATCAATGGATACACCAATAATTCTGCCGGGAAGAAACCTTTTGAAATCATCTTTAGCAGCAAAAAACGCAGCATGAGGTCCACCATATCCTAACGGAACACCAAATCTCTGAGAATTTCCGAAAGCACAATCTGCACCTATTTCAGCGGGAGATTTGATGAGTAGAAGTGCCATTAAATCGGTAGCGATGGCTATGCGAATTTGATATTTTTTAGCATTTGCTATAAAGTCAGAATAATCAACGACTTCACCATCAACATTCGGATATTGTATGATAGCGCCGAAGAAGGAGTCATCTAATGAAACTTTTGTAAAATCATCTATAACAAGGTTTATATTAAAAGATATCGAACGATTTTTAAGTGTGTTAATAGTTTGAGGAAAACATTTTTTATCCACAAAAAACTTAAGTGACTGTTGTTTTGATTTTTCACGAGCGTTAAAAAACATCATCATTGCTTCTACAGCGGCACTTGCCTCGTCTAAAAGAGATGCATTGGCAATAGGTAATCCTGTTAGGTCACTTACCATTGTTTGAAAGTTCAATAGAGCTTCTAACCTCCCTTGCGATATTTCTGCTTGATATGGAGTATAGGCGGTGTACCAACCTGGATTTTCAAATATATTTCTCAAGATAACAGAGGGTGTATATGTGTTGTAAAAGCCCAATCCTATGTAGGATTTGTAAACTTTATTTTTTTGAGCGATATATCTAATGTGATTGAGATATTCAGGTTCAGTCAATGGCTCAGGTAATTGAAGATTTTTCTTTAATCTTATTTCTGCAGGGATAGTTTCTTCAATGAGTTCATCTAAGGAGTTAAGGCCAATTTTTTGAAGCATCGTTTGAATATCTGCATCGCTTAATCCCACATGGTGATGCAAGAAAGAATGGGGGGTCATAAAAATTTTTTGGCAAATATAAGGATATTTAGGAGTGTTTAGGTATAATAATTTATCAATGATGATACTTTTCGCCTTTTAGTATAGTAAAAGCTCGGTAGACCTGCTCTAATAGAAATAACCTTACCATTTCATGGGAAAAGGTCATTTTAGATAAGCTTAATTTTTGTGGAAACTGTTTTTTCATATTTTCTGAAAAACCATAAGGCCCGCCTACTACAAATACTAATCGTATGAAGATACTATTTTTTTCTAACCATTTACTAAATTCAAGAGAACTCATTTCTTTCCCGCTTTCATCTAGTAATATTACAAAATCTGAATTTTTAATACGCTTTAAGATGAGGTTTTCTTCTGTTTGTTTTTGTTCTTCAATGCTCTTATATCTAACATTTTTTGGCACAATAATTGTTATCAATTCTAAGCTACAATAATGCTTTAACCTTTCTTTATACTCAAGAATTAACTGCTGGAGAGGATTAGAATGCATTTTATCTACAAATATAAATAATATCTTCATACATTCCTATTCTATTTGAAATGCACAAATGAAAACAATTTTATCTATAGTATTATTTTTTTTACCATTACTCTATATTGATATAGGGGAAGAATTAGTCAATGCTTTAAAGCAGGGGCATTATGAGATTATATTTAAATATTTAGATGAAAAAACCATTGTAAGAATTTTAGATAAAGAAAATCTGTTAAGCAAGGAACAATGCTCTGCTAATCTTTCATTGTTTTTTGAAAAAAATCCCATTAAAGGTTTTAATTTAATACAAAATACACCTTTATCTACCAGCGCACAGTTTTTGTATGGAATTATTGATACAGGTAGTAATAAGTATAAGTTGTCTATTCTTATTAAAAAGTCTGTCATTGTTCAAATACGAATAGATTATTTTGAGTAAAGTTTTTTATCCGTTATTTTTTACTCAAATTTGTGAGAAAAATAAAATATGGTTAATTTTTTTGAACAGTATTCTTCTCATTTTTCCTTAGAAAAATTTATTGACTTAGCTATTCAAGAAGATATTGGAACGGGAGATGTTACTTCTTTAAGCACTATACCATTTAATAGTACAAGTAAAATGCAATTATTGGTTAAACAAGAAGGAATTATTGCAGGTGTAGAAGCCACTCAGAGAATTTTAAACATAGTGTATCCTGAAGCGTCTCTTGAAGTTTTAATTCCAGATGGGTTATCTGTAAAAAGAGGAGATGTGGTATTTTATCTATATGGACAAACACAAAAATTATTATCATACGAGAGACTGATACTGAACATTATGCAAAGAATGAGTGGAATAGCTACTAAAACTAACTATTTACAATCTTTGTGCAAAGGCACGAAAGCAAAAGTTACAGACACCCGAAAAACAACTCCACTTTTTCGCTTTTTTGAAAAATGGGCTGTACATATTGGTGAAGGTAGTAATCATAGATGGGGACTATACGATATGGTGCTTATTAAAGATAATCACATAGATGTTGCAGGTGGTATTGCTAATGCTATACAACAATGTAGAACATTTATGCAGGAAAGAGGATTAGCTTTAAAAATAGAAGTTGAAACTCGCAATCTTGATGAAGTAAAAATAGCATTGAAATATCAGCCTGATAGAATTATGTTTGATAATTTCTCAGTGCAAGATGTAGAAAAAGCAGTGAAAGTAGTGAATGAACAAGTAGAAACAGAGGCATCAGGTGGAATTAATGAAAGTAATTTAAGAGAATATGCTTTGACAGGTGTGGATTACATATCTATCGGAGCTTTAACCCATCATGTGAGTAGCTTAGATTTAAGCTTGAAGATTATAAAGTAAGTGATAAAAATAATTATTTTATATAGCTTTACTAAAAAGAGGTTTCTCTGAATGAGCGATTTGACTATATTTATCAAGAGCATAACAGATATTCCTAATAATTAGTTTGCCATTCCCCAGAGCTTTTATCTTTTTATTTTCTATGATAGCTAAATTATCATTTAATATAGCATCCCATAATGGATTGTTATTCATCATTTCTATAATAATATCATCATCATCTTCCCAGGATGTTTCAAAATAACAGAGCAAGTTTAAGAGATGTTTTCGGAGTTGTTTTTCTGTTTGATTCAGTATATGTCCTTTGAATATAGGTATTTGCTGTTTTGCTAAATTTTGGTACTCTTCTACTTCTTTTACATTTTGAACGTAGATATCACCTGAATCGCTGATAGATGATACACCAAGTCCTACAAGCATATCAGAATGTTGAACAGTGTAGCCCATAAAATTCCTGTGTAATTTTTTTTCTTGTCGGGCTATAAAAAGTTCATCGTTAGGAAGTGCAAAATGATCCATGCCTACATCTGCATATCCTGCATGAAAAAGTTTATCTCTACCCATAAGATAAAGGGAGATTTTTTCAGCGGTTGAGGGTAAATCTTTTTCAGTAAACTTTCTTTGTGCAGCTTTAATCCATGGAATATGAGCATAACTGTAAAATGCTATTCTATCAGGTTTAAGAGAAATTACTTTATTTATGGTATCTGATAATCCTTTTTTGGATTGAAATGGTAATCCGTATACTAAATCATAATTAACACTAATATATCCAAGTTTTCTAGCATACTCTGTAAGACGGTTTACTTCGGCAAAGTCCTGAGTGCGGTTAATGGCAATTTGTACTTTTTTATCAAAATCCTGAATACCAATACTTACCCTATTAAAGCCAATATTTTTCAACACTTCTAAATGCTCATTTTTAGAAAAATGTGGATGTATTTCAACACTACCCTGAAATTCATCAGATACAAGATTATCTTTGAATATCTCAGAAATCAAGTATTCCAGATTTTTTGGAGAAAAAAAAGTGGGCGTGCCTCCACCAAGGTGAATCTCTTTAATATGCATTTTTCCTAATAAATCTTTGTAATGTTGCCATTCTTGTAGCAAAAAGGTTATATAAGGTTCTTCTACTTGATGATTAACAGTAATTCTTTTATTGCAACCACAATAGGTGCATAATTGTTCACAGAAGGGTAAATGTATGTAAATGCTTATACCTTGTTGTTGTATTTTATTTTTATTTTGTAATAAATTATTCTGCCAATCTTGTAGTGAAGGGTTATTGCTCCACATAGGAACAGGGGGATAACTGGTATAACGAGGTACAGATATATTGTACTTTAAAATAAGATCAGAAAGGTTCATTATTTGATATTTATTTTATGCTTGTGCAGTAGGTGTTCCAAAGCTAAATGGGATAGTTGTCTCTTGCTCCTGAATCATTCCATGTGTTTTTTCAAATGTTTTGATATTATTATCAAGAGCTTTTAGCAATCTTTTAGCGCTCTGAGGAGTAAGTATGATTCTTGATTTTATACGAGCCTTAGGCATACCCGGCATTATGTTAATAAAATCAATAATAAATTCATTTTGTGAATGAGAAATGATTGCTAAATTAGAATAAACACCATCTGCAACATCTGCAGGCAATTCTATATTCATTTCTTGGTTGAGGTTCGTTGTATCTTCCATATATTTTTTTTTGCAAACATACTAATTTGTTTCTATAAATAATTCATTAGTATTATTATTAAATTTGCAAAATGTTTTTACTTCTTACAGAGAATTTAAGAAATTTACCATACTTACCTTATTGGATCGTAGTGTTAATTTTTATTCAACTGGGTTTATTATTGTATTTGTATTTATATTTTCCAAAAATTATTCTTTTACCTTTTTTATCACTAATAGACAAAAGAGTAAGACGAGAACTCATAGAATCTAAAAATGCATTTCAAAGTAGAATACTAGCTTTTATGGATGTTATGTTTTATATGAATGTTTCATTTTTGATTTTATTTCTTACATCTCATCATTTTTCAAATTTTATTAATAATTATATTAAACTCTTCTCTCCATTGAGAAATATCGTTATATATATCTTAATATTAGTAAGTGTGTTTTTTTTTAGTATATTCAAAAAACAAACTTTTTTATTTATAGCATATCTTTTTAATGATATGAGAAGGTATTATATTTTTACATTTAATATGTCTATGTTTCTAAAAAGCACAGGACTATTTTTATTTCCATTTGTGTTTATTTATCTATGGGGGAACATTAATTCGGACATAATTTTATATTTCATTTTAGGTATTATTATCATTTATTTGCTTCTATTAATAGTAAGCTTTTTTAGTATTACTGAAAAATCATTTATAGATTACTTAAATTTTATTTTGTATTTTTGCGGACTTGAAATAATTCCTATATTAATCATCTTTAAATTCTTATTGCTTTATACTAATGGCTAAAAGAAAAAAAAATAAGGTTTCGAATTCCAAAACTTCTACTACAAAAAGAAAAAGTAATCAAAAAAACAAGAAACCTAAGTTGATTAAAGGTAAAGAGAAGAAAGCAACTGTAAAAAAATCTTCAAAAAGTCAGAAAAAGGGTTCTACAAAGAAAAAGGTACTTAAAAAATCGACAAAAAAACAAGTAAGCAAACCGATTAAACAGGAAAAAAATAAACATTCTAAAGAAAAATTAAATACAAATAAGTTTACAATAAAATCTCCTGTAAAAAAACAAGAGAAAGTAAAAAAAGAATCCGTAATTTCTAATGATAAAATTAAAAAAGAAAAGAATGATGAATTATTAGATAAAATAGTCAATGCCTCTATTGCCGAAGAAATAAAAATCAAACAATTATTAATTAAAAAGGGACCTGAAGAATCAGCATCAAATAATAATTTTGATAATACAAATGATACACAAGAAAAATCATATGATAGTATAGCTGTAACTGAAAATGCCCCTAAAAAGAGAAAAAGAAAAAGGAAAAGAGTAGAAAAAACATGGGAAGAAAAAGCCAAGAGTTTACCTGTATTTGAGGTAAGTAATTTTCCTAAATTACCTGTAAAAAATATTTTAATTACTCAGACAAAGCCCACAGATTTACAAAATCCATATCAGTTATTAATAGATAAATACGACATAAATATTACATTTCGTCCTTTCATTAGAGTAGAAGGACTTACAGAACAAGAATTTAGAAACCAAAGAGTAGATATATTAGAATACAAAAACATTATATTTACGAGCCGTTTAGCTATTGACAATTTTTTTAGAATACTTAGTGAGATGCGTATTGTAATGCCAGATACGACTATGTATTTTTGCCTTAATGAGCAGCTTGCATACTACATGCAAAAATATATGGAACTCCGTAAAAGAAAAATTTTTTGGGGGTCAGGCAGTTTAGATGACCTTAAAAAGGTGCTAAAGAAACACATTAATGGTAAGTTTTTATTACCCGCTTCTGATACCATTAAAGAAAAGGTAACAGAAATACTCAATAATATCAATGCTAAATACACTACCGTCAATCTATACAAGACCATTCCTGAAAATATTAGTGATATTCGCCCAGAAAAGTACGATATGATGGTATTTTTTACCCCAATTGCCGTAGAAGCATTAAAAAGATACTTTCCAAAATTTAAACAAAATAAAACCCGCTTTGCAGCATATAGCATATTAACTGCCAATAAACTTAAAGAATTGGGTTATAGAGTAGATATTTTTGCTCCTACATTGGAATTTCCAAGTATGGTAAATGCTATCGCTCATTACTTACTCCATATAGGAGAAAAGTAACTATTATTCTCTCAAAAAATATTTATTTTTTTACCTTACTTCTTCACGGATGAGATTCGTTCTAGTTTGCAAGTAAAATGTCTTAAAAATGGTGGTTCATAAATAATTTTAAATCCGGTAGATTTTTTAGACATTTCTTTAACTTTTTCAAATGTTTCAATAATATATTCTACATGACTTTGCGTATATACTCTTCTGGGAATAGCCAATCTTACTAACTCCCACTGAGAAGGAATAAATTTTTGTTTTACTGTTTTTCCAAACATAAGAGAACCTATTTCTACCGTTCTGATTCCGCCCAATACATACAAATCACACACCAATGCTTGCCCCGGGAACTCGTGTGGAGGAATATGAGGATAAAGTTTTTTAGCATCCACATATATGGCATGACCACCAAAAGGCTTCATTACAGGAATTTGTAATTTATCCAGATGTTCACCAAGATATGCCGTGCTACGAATACGATAATTCAAATAATCTTTATCAAAAACCTCCTGTATGCCTATTGCTAAAGCTTCCATATCTCTACCACTCAATCCACCATAAGTTGTAAAACCTTCTGTAATGATTAGAAGATTTTGACATTTCTCAGCTAATGACTTATCTCTTAAAGTAAGGAATCCTCCCATATTTACAAGTCCATCTTTTTTTGCACTCATAATAGATGCATCTGCATAGCTGAACATTTCCTGTGCTATTTGATAGTATGTTATTTCCTCATAACCCTTTTCTCTATGTTTAATAAACCAAGCGTTTTCAGCTATTCTACAACAATCAAGAACTAAAAGCACATTGTATTTCTTGCATAAACTTTTTACTTGCTTAATGTTTCTCATACTTACAGGTTGTCCACCTCCGCTGTTATTAGTAACTGTCATAATCACTGCTGCTACTTTCTCTTTATATTTTTTCAGTAACATTTGTAGCTTTTCTATGTCAATATTCCCCTTAAATGGATAATATACTTCTGTATCTTTTGCTTCTGCACAAGGAATATCTATTGCTGTACCTCCTGCATATTCTATATTAGCTCGTGTAGTATCAAAATGCGTGTTACTGATAAATATCTTTTTCTCTTTTGCTAATACTCCATATAAAATTCTTTCAGCCGCCCTTCCTTGATGTGTCGGGAAAAAATATCCCATCCCTGTAAGCTCCTGAACAATTTTTTCTAACTTGTGATAGCTTTTTGCTCCCGCATAAGACTCATCACCTTGCATCATAGCAGCCCATTGATTTTGACTCATTGCAGATGTCCCACTATCAGTTAGTAAATCTATAATTACCTTTTCTGAAGGTATTTGAAAAAGATTGTAATATGCTTTTCTCAGGACTTTTTCTCTTTCTTTTCTTGTAGTAAAAGAAATAGGTTCTACACATTTGATTTTAAATGGTTCAATCATTGTTTTGTATTCTATTTCACCTTGCATATTATTTTTTTTTAATTATTTTATCTTCATATAACTTTTTAGTTATAAATCTACTTGAAAACAAATGTTATTGGCAGACAAATGAATTGAGAATAAAAAAACTAAAATATGATTTAAATCATAATTACTTCCGTAATAACAAATACAATAGGTTTGTATCTTAAAACATTTATGTATCTTTGCATGGATGGCTAAAAGAATTATTCTATTTTTTATTCTTGTATCAAAATTCGCATTAGCTCAACTACCTGTTGGCTTTGACACTGTAAGTATTATTGAAAACAATAAAATTCTTTACTCCTCTGTATCAGGAGGGCTTAATTATTCCAATATATTTAAAGGAGACATTAATATGGATGGAAAAGAAGATATCATTGCATATGACCGAATACACTTTTTCAATTACGGCGAAGTAAAATGTTTTATCAATATAGATAACATTGGCGAAAACAAGTACAGATATGATTACTATATTTCAAAATCATTTCCACCACTTGTGAACTGGGCAATCTTTAAAGATTTTAATGCAGATGGAAAAATAGATATTTTTACATCTACCACAGGCGGAATAAAGGCATATAAAAATATATCTAACACAGGAACTGTTGCATTTCAATTATTTAAATCTATTTTATATTCTAATTACAATCCATCAGGAAGTCCACTATATGTGCCTGTGTATGCTTCATCTGTTGGATTACCTGCTATTGAAGATATAGATAATGACGGAGATATAGATATACTTACTTTCAATTCTACCGGTTTTTCTGTAGAATATCATATTAATAAAAGTAAAGAACTGTATAATCATGCTGATAGTTTAATTTTTGAATTACAAACTAACTGCTGGGGAAATTTTAGTGAAGGTAATTGTTCCATCAGTTTAAATAATTGTGTAAATAAATATCTTCAAAACAATGAATATAACAAAGTAAATCATAGTGGTTCTTGTATGACTTGCATAGATGTGGATAATAATGCTGTGAAGGATTTATTATTAGGAGATATTAGCTGTAACGATGTTTTCTTTGCATACAACAATGGAACACCAATAGCCGCAAACATCTCAGATACTACCAGATTATTCCCAAATTATCCCTCCAAAGGTTCTACAACACCCATTAAAATCAATAATTTCCCTTGTGCTTATTATAACGACTTTAATAATGATGGGAAAAAAGACATTATCGCATCACCTAACATCAGTGCAGGAGAGAATTACAATTGTGTATGGTTTTATAAAAATGTTGGTACAACGCGGGATAGTTTTATTCTCATAAAAAAGAATTTTTTAGTCGATAATACTATTGATGTAGGGGAAGGGGCTTTCCCCTTAATAATAGATATCAATCAAGATGGAAAAAAAGATATACTAATAGGTAATGTGGGTTACTATAACACTATCATGCCTAATACTAATATATCTACGCTAACTTATTATCAAAACATAGGTACATTATCAGCCCCTCAGTTTTCTCTAATAACAAGAGATTATTTAAACCTTTCAATTTGGAATAAATTAAATTTAGCCCCCACAGCAGGTGACATAGATAATGATGGGGATATAGATATCATCATAGGAGATAGTCAAGGCAATATACATTGGCTTGAAAATACCGCCGGAATTGGGCAACCATGCAATTTTAGTAACATACACCAAAACACCTTTGGGATTAGTGTATCTAGTCCACCAGCTTACCCTCAATTATTTGATGTTAATGAAGATGGAAAATTAGACTTAATCATTGGCAACAAACAAAACAGAATATTGTATTATGAAAACATAGGAACATTATCCAATCCTTCTTTCACTTTAATAAATAATAATTTGGGTAATGTCATGACCAATCTACACCCCATACAGTATGCGGGAGACGGAGGGTGTGTGCCTTTTATGTATAAAGAAAATAATCAAATATACCTATTATGTGGCAGTGTAAATGGTAATTTATTCTTATATGATCAAATCAATAATAATACGAATGGTAATTTTAGATTACTGGATACTATGGTCAATGGTATTAAAGCAGGTATTCGCTCTGCTCCACAATATGTAGACATCAACGGAGATGGAATAAGAGATTTAATAATAGGGAATTACTCAGGAGGTATTTATTATTTCTCTTCTAAAACTGTAGGAATGAAGGAAAATAATTATCTCAAAGAAATCAAGGTTTATCCTAATCCCGCCAGTTCATATATTTTTGTTCAATCTACTAAACCCATCTATGAACCGCCTAAGATGTTTGATATTATGGGAAAAGAGATAAAAGTAAGTGTTGAACAACAAAATCATAATACATGGAAAATAAATATATATCACTTTGCACAAGGATTTTATATTTTAATAATAAATAATATATCCTGTAAAATCATAAAGCAATGAAAAAAGTAGTCGTTTTTATTTCAGCAATAGTATCCGGAGTGATACTATCTCAATGTAGAAAAGATAAAGTTGACCGTAACTATGGTAATTATCCGCCAGAAATCGGAAAAATTTTAGTCGTCAAATGCTCAGGTTGCCATGGTTCTGATTATGCAACTCATGAAACACATCACGAAACTCCTCATGGAAAATTAAGTGATTTAAGTACATGGGAAAATTTATTTACAAAAGAAACTGAGCATGGCCCGCCTGTTATACCATATAGTAGTAAGTTTTCACCATTATTTCATCGTATCAACACATTTGCCGAGTTAGGAAATATCAGCGAGCCTACAATGCCTTTGGACAAAAATCCATTAAGCAAAGAAGAGGTAATTAAAATAAAACAATGGATAGATGAAGGGGCACCTGACATTCATGGAAACATCTATGGGTCATCTATTCATGATAAAGTATATGTAGTCAATCAAGGTTGTGATGTAATAACTGTTTTAGACGCCCATACCCATATGCCTATTAGAATGATAGAGGTAGGAAGTATACCTGATGTTGTTGAAACACCTCATTTTATCAACTTTTCACCTGATGGAAAATATTGGTATGTGGTTTTTATCAATAGCCCTTACTTAGAAAAATATGATGCTAATACAGATAAGCTGGTAGCAAGATGCAATTTGAATGGGCATGTAGATTGGAATAGGATCATTATCACAAACGACGGTAAAAAAGGCTTTTGTGTAGCATGGACATCTAATGGCAAAATTATTTCCGTTGATTTAGAAAAAATGCAAGTTATAAATGCCATGTATGGTTTATATTTTCCACATGGTACAGCGTTGAGTAAGAATAATGATACACTTTATCTGACAGCACAAACAGGTAATTTTTTTATGAAAGTAGATACCGCTTTAACTAATGTAATTCAAATTCCTATTGATAATAGTGGCATTGTCAATTATTCCAGTAGTCTTGATATACACGATGTTTTCGTTTCTCCTAATGGAAATAAGCTTTATTTCACATGTCAAAAAAGTAATGAAGTAAGAGAATTTGATTTAAATACAAATACCACAACACAAATAATACCTGTGGGAAACTTTCCACAAGCTATGTCATACTCATCCACTTATAATACCTTATATGTCAGTTGTCCACTAGATAGTAGTAGTTCTACAACAAAAGGAAGTATTGTCGCCATAAGCTTAAACAATTACGCCACTCAAAAAATATATGTAGGATCTGAACCGCATGGAATTTGTGTTGATGAAAAGAATCATGTTTTATATGTACCAAATAGAAATATGGTAGGACAAGGTGTACCACCCCATCATTCATCTGTTTGTACCGGAAAAAACGGATTTTTAACCGTTTTGAACATTCCTTCATTAGAAATAAAAAAAAGTTATATAGAGCTTTCAGTAGATACTTATTTTGCTAAAGTAAAACCATAGTTGTGCTAGATAATGTTATACTATTTTTTGATAGTGCGTGTTTGTTATGCAATAAGTCTGTACAATGGATATTGAAAAATGAAAATAATCCAGCAATTAAATTTTGCAGTTTACAATCCTCATTTGCTAGTCTTGTTATTCCTGCAGAATACAAAAACATTGATACTGTTATTTTACTTAAAAATCAAAAGTACTACATTTATCTAGATGTTTTAATACATATTATTCCATACTTAAAGTGGTATTGGAAAGTATTATACATCATTGTTTTACTGCCGCCATTTTTCAGAAAAAAGATTTACCAATGGATTGCTCATCACCGAAAAAAATGGTTTGGAACAACTGAAGAATGTTTTTTATTGGCCAACGAATGGAAAAATAGATTTATTAGTTAATTAGTCACAACAACTTTTGCTATCATTACTTTCTCTCTCTTGTTGTATGGGCGGACAAGGCACACTACCATAACTACAAAAAACACAGCAATCACCCTTTTTAGGTTTTAAAATCGTATGACAATTTTCACACTCATAAAAAAACTCACATGCATTTATTGGCATTGTTTCTTCTTTTTGATGCTTGCACACAGGGCATGTAACAACTGATTGTAAAATAATTCTTTGCATAAGTCTAATTTACTTTTACTCCATTTTTATATTCCATAATTAATGAAACCTTACCTGATTTTTCAAAATAATACCATTTACCGTGAGGCACGCTTGTGGGTTTCCCTGTTTTTTTATCTTTAATTAACTTGTAATTACTAATTACCTGAACTTTACTATCTGGATAATATTGAACACACTTACCCACTAATTTGCCTTTTTTGAAATTATTTTCTTTCATCAATACACCTGTTTCATAATAAAACTTCCATTTGCCATGCTGATGTCCTTTTCTATATTTCCCTTCGCTCTCAAGGAAGCCCCCTTTTTGATAATAAGATTGATATTCTCCATGTCGTATGTTATTCACATAACTAATAATTTCTTTGAGATGTCCCCGAGGATACCAATAAGTCCACTTTTTATCTTTTCCACCTTTTTCGTTGTAGTAACCGATGTAATTTTGATTACCATTTTCATACCATGCCTTCCATTCCCCTACTATTATACCTTTATTAAAATGTCCGATATCTTTAATTTTACCGTTTTGCCACCACTGTGTCCATTGTCCGTGTTCTTTTCCATACTCATAATTGCCTTCTTGTAGTTTTCTCCCATTTTCAAAATAAGTAATCCAATATCCGTGTTTAATACCATCTATATAATGACCTACACGCCAAAGTTCTCCTGTACGATAATAAAATTTCCATTCATCTTGTTTTTTATCATTTTTGAAAAGTCCTGTAGATTCTATATTTCCATTGGAATAATAGTATGTCCATATAGAATCTCTTTTTCCATCTTTGAGATAGCCTATCATTTCTAGCTTGCCATCTTCATAATAAAATTTCCATAACCCGTTTTTCTTGTTGCTTTCAAAATTACCTTCACTTTTGATATTGTGATTAGAATAATATGATGAGTAATACCCATTGAGAATACCGTTTTGATAATTTACCTCGTAATCTAGTTCCCCATTAGGATGAAAGAATCTCCATACTCCATTTTGATATCCATTTTGATATTCACCCATTGCTTTGATAATTCCTGTTTCGTATGTCAATGTGATTTTACCATTTCCATTTTTTACAAGAGTATTACCATTTTCATCATACATTTCCATAAGTTTTGGAATAGTATCTTCATATACTTTAAAGTATTTCAATTGACCATTTTTGTAATATCCTTTCCATTCTTTACATGGAGGTCCATTGCAATAATTTTCAATATCTGATATTTTTCCGTTATCGTAGTATATTTTTACTTCTCCATTCTTTTTATCATCTTTAAAACTTCCCTCTGACTTTATTTTTCCATCAGAATAATAATATACCCATTTTCCTTCTTTTTTCCCTTTACTAAATGTTTCAATACTTTCTAATGTTCCATTCTCATTATAAGTTGTCCATATACTATCGGGAATATCGTTGTAAAATTTTGCTATTCTTGCTTTATTGCCATTCCTGTAATAATAAATAAATGTCCCGTGTTTTACACCATTTCGATATTTCTCAATACCCTTGATGTTCCCGTTATCATAAAAGTATTTCCAGATGCTATCTGTTTTACCCATTGTATAAAATCCATCTACTGCTAATTTTCCATTTTTATGGTACTCATTATATTTTCCATGAAGCATGTTTTTATAAGTATGCATTTCTATTTTTAATTGTTTTTCCTCCGCATCATAATACTCTCTTTGCACTTGAGCATTGATGTAAATCGTAGAAAAAAATAAAAGCAATGTAATATCGTGCTTTCTCATTTTACAACATGATTTAATTTTTGCCAAATGTACTTAAATACTTATTATATTTATCATTATCAAAAAAATGTTGAAAATTTATATATTGATTTTACCCACAAATTATAGACATCTAATGTATAAATTAGTATTTTTCCGCAAAAGTAAATCAATGAAAAAGTTATTTGTTTCAATGCTTGTGTTTATTCAAAGTTCTTATGTTCTATCACAAAAAAATAATTTCATTTTTAGTAATGATACAACAAAATTTCTAAAAGAAATAGAAGAATACTTTTATACCAATACAGGTAATAAAAAGGAAGCAGAAGAGTTTTTGAATGACTTTAATAATCGCTGGAAAAACAATCAAATAGCAGGTTTTTATAAGAAAAATATTATTGAGACAAGTAACTTATTTGTTCGGAAGAAATTAAAGCCGTATCCTTATTTTATGCAGTACTACAAAATTATTTATGATTTTGCTGAAAGAAATTTACCAAGTAATGTTTTTAATAATTTTTATTCTGTTTTTACAAAAGCTTTAAATAATAGAAATATCAAGAATTTACAGGATATTTTAGAAATGTGCGAAAATCTATATAAAGATAATACTTTTTATACTGCATCGTTTATCTTTAAAACTCAAACCAATAATTTTATTCTGGAATTTGATAGTGTGCCAAGGTTAAAATACACTAATACTAACATCATAGGAAAAAACACAAGAAATGATTCTATTGCAATAGAAGAGACATCCGGATATTATTATCCTAATACAAAGAAAATACATGGTAAAGGAGGTAAAGTTAGTTGGCGAAGAGTGGGCTTGCCAGAAGATGTATATGCACAAATAAAAAGATACACAATAGATTGTCGTAATGGAACTTACACCTCCGATTCTGCTGTGTTTTATGGAAAACAATACTTTGACAAACCACAAATTGGAAAACTTACTGATAAAATAATTACGGAAAAAACAGAAGGAACATATCCCCGATTTGATTCGTACTCAAAAAGACTATTGGTAAAAGATATCTACCCAAACATGGATTATGATGGAGGCTTTGGGATGCGAGGGGATAAATTTGTAGGAGCAGGAAATGCTGAAAATCCTGCTAAAATCATCCTAAAAAGGCATAACCAAAAGTTCGTAGAAGTAAGTGCGATTTCCTTTGCTATGAATAAAGACAGAATTGCCGCTTATGGAGCAGAAGTTAAAATTTTCGTAAAGAATGATAGCATTTATCATCCATACATAACATTTAATTATGATGTGGGGAAAAAGAAAATGACATTATTAAGAGGAAATAAAGGTATAGAAAAAACCCCATTTACGGACACTTATCATAAAGTAGATATTTATATTGAACAAATAGAATGGAATATTAATGATTCATTAATGCAATTCAATTTTTTACCCACCAATGTACAAGGAGAAGCTTTTTTTGAATCAGAAAATTTCTATTCACAAGACAGATCAGAAGTTATAAAAATTGGCGGATTTAATATCGTTCCAAAAATATATGAATACTATAACATGAATAACAAAATGCCTTTTACTGTAGTTGACTTAGCACATTATGTCAATATACTACAAAATGATTTACGTCCTATCATAATGAAAATAGCAAGTTTCAATCTCATTTTTTATAACCCTACCACTGATGTTATAACAGTCAAACAAAAATTATTAGATTATATAGAATATGTAAAACATAAAAAAGATTACGATAGATTAACCTTTCATTCCGTTAATCCCGGAAAAGATAATGCAATATTTAACTTATTAAACTATGATTTAAGAATTTATGGAGTAAAAATTATCCTACTCAGCGATACACAAAAGGTTTTTGTGTTTCCAAAAGAAAAAATGATAATCCTAAAGAAAAACCGAAATTTCAATTTTTCAGGTGTAGTAGCTTCAGGAAAGTTTGAATTTCACGGAAAAGATTATGTTTTCGATTACGACGAATTCAAGGTCAAGATGAAAACCATCGATAGTATTAAGATATATGTAGAAACAGGAGATGTAGATGAGTATGGAAAGAAAAAATTTAAGCAGGTACAAACTAAAATAGAGGACGCTTCTGGAGAATTAAGAATAGATGCTCCAAAGAACAAATCAGGATGGGGAAAGGCGCCCTCTTTTCCCATTTTCCAATCATTCAAAGAAAGCTATGCTTATTACGACTCTAAAAAAATATATAAAGGAGTGTACAATAGAGATAACTTTTATTTCAAAATAGATCCTTTTACCATAGATAGCCTAGATAACTTCAGAAATGAGCGATTAAGATTTAACGGAACTTTTTCATCTGCAGGAATATTTCCCGTATTTAGAGAAACACTCACCTTGCAAAAAGATTACTCATTAGGTTTTATTAGAAATACTCCACCAGAGGGTTATAACACCTATGGAAAAAATGGAAACTACAAAAATGAAATCCGTTTAAGTAACCAAGGGCTAAGAGGTACGGGAGATTTAAGTTTCTCAACCGGTTTAGCAAAATCAGATGATTTTGTCTTTTTCCCTGATTCAACAAATGGAATAGCAAAAACATTTGATATTAAAGAACAAGAAGCTCCTTTTGAATGTCCAGTTGCACATGGAGATACCGTACAAATACATTTTGTCCCTAAAAACAAACTATTACAGGCAAAAACCATACAAAAACCTATTATAGCATATAAAGAAAAAGTAAAATTCACAGGTAGATTAGATTTAACAGACCAAGCACTCACTGGAAATGGAAAAGTAGATTTTGAAAAACAAGCAAGCATTACAGCCATGAAACTTCTTTTTATAAAAAGGAAATTTTTCTCAGACACCTGTAATTTTTATTTAAAAGCATTAGAAGAAACAGGACTTGCTTTTTCTACAAATAATATGAATACAAAAATTGATTTTGATAACAGAGTCGGAGAATTTATTAGTAACGGAGAGGGGTCATATGTAAAATTTGATAAAAATCAATATATCGCATACATGGATAAATTTAAGTGGTATATGGACGATGAGAATATTGAGTTAGGAGACGAACAGCAAAGGATAAATGCAGAAGTAGAAAATGACTTAGATATAGAAGGTCCTGAATTTATTAGCATTCATCCTAAACAAGATTCTTTAAGATTTTTTGCACCAGCAGCAAAATTTAACTTAAGACAATATATTATCAGATGTATCAATGTGCCATTCATTAAAACAGCAGATGCAAAGATATTTCCAGATAATGGGAAAGTAATAATACGTAAAAACGCAGTAATGGATACACTTAAAAATGCTACCCTCTTATGTAACACTGTAACAAAATTTCATAATGTAAGAAAAGTAACAGCCTCTATATTTTCTCGCAGGGATTACTTAGCAAGTGGAGAGTATCTATATGTAGATGAAAATGAAAAACAATACCCTATTTATTTTAAAACCATTCGCCCTGACACAGCAGGAGAGACAAAAGCCGTTGGTCAAATAGATGAAAAAGATAACTTTAAATTAAACGACTTTTTCTCTTTTGCAGGAACTGTAAAGCTATCTGCCTCTAACCAATTTTTATATTTTGATGGCGGAACAAAAATAGAGCATCCTTGTAATAAAATTAAAAAAGCATATCTGAAATTTGAAGGAGATATAGATCCTGCAAACATACAAATTCCCGTACCTGAAAATGCTACGGATATGTTTGGAAATCCCGTTGTTAATGCTATCATGTATGCTCAAGATACCACCGCTGTATATAGTGGGTTGGTATCACCAAAATATAGAAAGAATGACAAAATTATTGTTTCAGCATCTGGCTATCTTAGTTTTGATAAAGAACTAGGGGAATACCAAATATCTTCAACAGAAAAACTTATAGAATTTAATTTACCAGGAAATTATTTATCCCTTAATGTAAATACCTGTGAGGTATATGGAGAAGGAAAAATGGACATGAGTTTAGATATGGGACAGGTTAAATTACAATTTACAGGAAATAGCAAACATATTACTGCCAATGATTCATTATCTATCAACACTATGTTACTGGTAGATTTCTTTTTTGATAAAAATCTTTTAAAAACCATGGTAAGAGATTTTGAGATATATTTAAATACTCTCACGCCTACAGATTTTAGCTCTCCTTCATATGCAAAGTACTTGGCAGAATATGTGGGTAAGGAAAAAGCAGATAAAATTATTTCAGATTTAAACTTGTATGGAAATATCAAAAAATTCCCTGACGCCCTTGAAAAAAACTTTTTCTTTAATAATGTAAATTTTATTTATGATGCTAAAGCTAAATCTTTCATAAGTAAAGGCAAACTAGGATTAGCAAACATTCTCTCTAATGAATTATACAGGCAAATTCCTGGTATTATTAAAATAGATAAAATGAAAAGTGGCGGAGACAAACTTACTATTTATTTAGAACCAGACCCTACTACATGGTATTATTTTGAATACTTTAAAGGTGTAATGAAAGTGATTTCTTCTAATAAGGATTTCAACAATGCCATTAAAGAAATGAAATCAAAAAATAGAAAACAAGATGTAGATAAAGGACCATCTTTTCAATATACTATTGGTAACGAAACTACTGTAAAATTGTTTAAAAGAAAACTTGAACAAATGCAACAAGAAGAACAAAACAACGATTAATGAATAATACAAATTACAAAAAAATAACTCAGGAAGATATTCATTATTTTATAGAAAAGTTGGGAGAAGGCAATGTGCTTTCCAATAAAAATGCTCTATATGACTATGCTCATGATGAAACAGAAAATTTTATGTTTTATCCCGAATTGGTTTTATTCCCTCATAGTGAAAAAGATGTTCGTATCATATTAAAGTATTGCAATGACAATCTAATTCCTGTAACACCTCGCGGGGCGGGAACAAGTCTGAGTGGTGGAGCACTGCCTGTATGTGGCGGCGTTGTCATTTCAACAAAAAAAATGAACAAAATACTCAAAATAGATATTGATAATTTTCAAGTTGTTGTAGAACCGGGTGTTATTAATTATGATTTACAAAAAGCGTTAGAACCTTATCATTTATTTTATCCTCCTGACCCTGCAAGTTGGCAAATATGCACCATTGGCGGAAATGTTGCTCACGCCAGCGGAGGACCAAAAGCAGTAAAATATGGCACTACAAGAGATTATGTTCTTAATCTTGAAGTTGTTTTACCAAACGGTGAAATAATATGGACGGGGGCTAATACACTAAAATACTCCACAGGATACAACCTCACTCACCTATTCATAGGAAGTGAAGGTACTCTAGGATTTATTACTAAAATTGTATTAAAGGTTGTTCCCAAATTACCACATAACTTATTGCTCTTATTTTCATTTCAATCTGAAATAGATGCTTGCAAAGCTGTGAATGATATTCTACTTCATCACATCGCTCCTTCTACTCTTGAATTTATGGAAAAAGATGCTATAGGATGGAGTATTAAATATAACAATATTACAAACATCAATATAAATGAAAAAACTAAAGCACTGTTGTTAATAGAATTAGAAGAAAAAAACACTGATGAATTATGGAACAAAGCAGAGCAATTAAATATGTTATTGCAAAACTATCCACTATCTGATGAACCACTAATAGCAGAAACTGAAGAGGAAAAGAGCACCCTATGGAAAATACGCAGAAAAGTAGGTGAAGCAGTGAAATCAAATTCTATATACAAAGAAGAAGATACTGTGGTACCAAGAGCAAGCCTCCCAGAACTATTAAGAAATGTAAAAATGATTGGCGAAAAATACCATTTTCAATCAGTATGTTATGGACATGCCGGTGATGGAAATTTACATGTAAACATCATAAAAGGAGATATGGATGATGAAAAGTGGAATAACGAATTGTCTAATGCTATCAAAGAAATTTTTACAGTATGCAAAAATCTAGGTGGAACAATAAGCGGTGAGCATGGTATTGGTTGGGTACAAAAAAATTATTTACCATTAGTTTTTACTCCTTATCACATACAATTACTCTCTGAAATCAAAAAAGTCTTTGACAAAAATAATATCTTAAATCCTAACAAAATTATTCCCAGCAAATGATAAACTCACTCATACGACATATTAAATTAAATAAATGGTACTACATAGCCCAATCAATGGGCTGGATAACATTTACCTTAGTGCATATTTTATTTTACAAAATAAGTTTACCTCTCAATCAAAACATCATTATATTTTATCTATCATGGGTAATTATAGGCTTTTGGATAACTCATATCTATAGATTTATTCTAAAGAGATTTGTTATTATTAATAAAGCCATATTCATTCAAGTATTATTTACATTTATCTCGCCTGTTCTTTTATCTTATTTGTTTTTTAAGATTGTAAAATTAATAGGCTGTTATTTAGGTGTAATAACCAAGCATTCTGACAATACCGTATTCCTCGACATTTCTGGGTATTACAACTTTTATGTTGTCTTCCTAGTCTGGAACATTGGTTACTTTGGCATAAGTCATGTTATCAATTACAGAAAAGAAGAAATTACAGAATTAAAACTAGAAGCCGCAAATAGAGAAGTAGAATTAAACATATTAAAATCACAATTAAACCCACATTTTTTATTTAATGCTTTAAATAGTATTCGCGCATTGATAGATGAAAACCCTGATAAATCAAGAGAGGCTATTACGCAACTATCTAACATATTAAGAAATATATTATCTGCACAAAGAAATAAAGAAATACATTTTGAAGATGAAATTAGCATCGTGAAAGATTATCTGTCACTAGAAAAAATAAGATATGAAGAGAGATTAGATTATTCTTTTGAAATAGACCCTAAAACACTTTCATTTTCCATTCCGCCATTAATGGTTCAAACATTAGTTGAAAATGCCATAAAACATGGCATTGCTAAACTTCCAAAAGGTGGTAAGATTCGTATACATTCAAGATTATCTCACCCAATGTGGTTTATTTCCATTATTAATACAGGGAAAATACTAAATACCGAAAGTAGTAACAGTGGTATAGGTATAAAAAACACCTTAGATCGCTTACAATTATTGTATGGTAACAATGCTTTCTTCAAACTAGAACAAATCAATAAAGATGAAGTGCTAGCAGAAATTATTATTAAACTTATTGAAAATTAGAAAACAAAATTTACTATTATCTGCACTGCATCATTAAAATAGCCATATCATCATCTAATGAATATTGGAATTTGTTTATCCAATTTATAATATGCTTATTTATTTCGGGTAATGATTGATGGCGATGTTTAGAAATAAATTGTGTAATTTTTTCTATATCAATTTTAAACTTATCAAGTAAATCGGTTAATCCATCTGTATAAGAAAATAAAAATAAATCTTTTTTATACTCTAAAATACTTACCTCTACATAAGGCAATTGTTCTAGAAATCCTAGCAAAGTAGTGCCTTTATCTAAAAACATATGCTGATTATCTATCCATGATATAGGGGGATTATGTCCTGCATTGATATAAGTTAGTTGTTTGCTTTGTAAATTAATTTTTCCTATGAAAAATGAGACAAATTTTTCTCCTCTTGCATTTTGAATAATTCTTTTATTTAATTGTATAATAATGTCCTTTAAATTATGTGTGTATTCAACTATACTTTGTAAAGTAGCTTGAACACTACTCATTAACAAAGCAGCAGAAACTCCTTTCCCCGATACATCTGCAATGCAAAAAATATACTCATGATTGTTTAATTTTATAACATCATAGTAATCACCACCTATCAATGCAAAAGGAATATAATTAGCGAACATTTTTATTCGCTCATTGTAGGGCAAGTGTTGCGGTAATAACATCTGTTGAACTTGCTTTGCTAATTCTATTTCTTTATTTATTTCTGCTTGTTGTATAGCTTTTTTATACAATCTTTTATTTTCAATAGCTACCACAATAATATTAGTCAGTGTTTGTACAAATGGTAAATGCTGAATAACAGGACTCATCCCTATTTTATCTGGATGAGTATCCGCCATTAAAAGATACGCTAATGGGTTATTCTTATGATATACAGGAATAACCACATCAAACTCTTTGCTAAATGTGTCTTTAAATGCACTGAGTGTTTCTATATCTTTAATGGTTAATAGCTCTTTATCAAATGAGACCTTTTGATTTTTTTTAATACCAACTTTTAATAAGCATTCCCAATCAGCATTTTGTAAAGAGGAATCAATAACTCCGGTATTTATGAACAAACAAAATTTAGAAATAGATAATGTGTTTTGTAAAAAACTTTGATATATCTCTAACAATTCGGGAACTGAAACATTGTTATTTATGGCCTTTGTAACTTGTAGAAGTAAATTCAGCTTTAAATCTTTTATTTCTCTATGAGATAACATGATTATTTGCTCAGTAAAAACACACTAGATTCTTTTTTATTATTAAGAACAGCCTCAATATGATTTTGATAAGTAGTAGATAATGTAATTCCTACAAAGTCAGGATAAACAGGGAATCTTTGATGGCTTCTATTTACAAGTACTAATACTCTTAACGAATGAATAGGAATATTGATAAACAATTGCATGGCGTAGAATAAAGTTTTACCACTATTCAACACATCATCTATTAATATAATATCCTTATCTTTTATTGTTTTCAATATTGACTTATTAATTTTTATACTCCCAATAGGTTCCTGTTTGTTAATATTTATTTTACTCAAAGTAATTTTTGTTGTTGTTAATTTTTGTGTTTCTTTTACAATTCTTTTGCCTAATGTATGACCTTGTCCTTCAATAGCAAAACAATATAATTCTTTTATATTGTAATATCTCTCTGCAATTTCGTTACTTAACCGCTGTATTTTTAATTCTATTTGCTCTGCATTAAGTAAGAGCTTACCGTTATTCATACACTCAATATTTTCCAATTTCTCGGATACACTTTTTTATCTCTGCTTGAACCTGTTTATTTGGCAAGACCAAAGGTAATCTTAAATATGGTTGTATAATACCCATTTCACTTAAAGCGTACTTAATACCCCCCGGATTACCATCTGCAAATAATTGTTCTGTAAAATACATAAGAGAATAATGCAACTTTTGAGCTCTTTCAAAATTACCTGAGAGTCCCATTCTTACCATTTCTGAAAACTTTTTAGGATATGCATTAGCCACTACAGATATAACACCATCCGCACCTACCGATAGTAATGGCAAAGTCAAATTATCATCACCACTAATTACCAAAAAATTTTTAGGACGATGAAGAATAATTTTCATTATCTGCTCAAGGTTTCCCGATGCTTCTTTAATACCAATAATGTTTTTAAAATCTTTTGCAAGTCGTATTGTTGTTTGCCATTGTATATTAGATGAAGTTCTTCCCGGTACATTATAAAGGATAATAGGAAGTGGAGAATATTCTGCAATGGTTCTGTAATGCTGATATATTCCCTCTTGAGAAGGCTTATTATAATATGGAGACACAGATAATATGGCTGAAATACCCGATAAATCATAAGTTTCTAAATCACTTAAAATTTGAGATGTATTATTTCCTCCAACACCTAATACTAATGGAACTCTATTATTGTTTTCTTCTTTGACAATTTTAATAACTTCTTTTTTCTCATCTTTAGTTAATGTTACGCTCTCACCCGTAGTGCCCAGCACTACTATGTATTCTACCTTTCCTTTAATAAGATGTTGAACTAATTTTCTTAGTGCTTTATCATCTATTTTTCCAGATTTTTGAAATGGAGTAACAATAGCAACTCCTGTACCTCTTAATCTTTCGTTCTGCATATCACTCAATAATTATTTTATGATTGTATGTTTTATTGGCATCGGCAATTTTAATAAAATAAACACCCTTGCTCCAATTTTTTACTGAGATAATGATTATATTTTCTTGATACACATTTTCAAAGACTACTTTTCCTGTTACATCAAGAATCTGAATGTTCCTCTCTAATTTATCCTCAGGATTTTTAATATAAATGTAATCACGAACAGGATTAGGATATATTATTAATTCATCATTTTGATAGAAATCTTTTACAAATAATGGTAAATTATCATACATAATTTGTGCCTGATTTGCTGAATTGATAATATCTACTAAACTATCTCCTGCAATTAAAGCGTAAGCTAATTTCACTGTTTGCCCTGATGAAATACTTAACGGACCGGCAGACATTACTTCACACACATCATTGCCCGTAGCGCCTTGTCCAGCATTTAATCTATTAGTTGAGAGAGTAGTATATTTTTCTGCTTTATCATAGCCATTGTATAAATCCACACCTCCAGCTCCTCCATTGATATTATCTATACCATAAAATACAGGCGTGACATTATATGTCAAGAGTTTTATACCTGCAAAAAGCGGTGTGCCCGTTGTTTTATATGTATAGCCCATTTTGGTAGCGGCATCGTAAGCCGCTTTATTATCTGCAAAAGAAGAAGCATCTATATCAAAGTCTGCGAATATCCCTGCATAAAAATTATTCAATGTAGATGCTTGATTGTTCTTGAAAGTATATTCCCAAATAATAAACTTAGTATTTGGAGAAGTGCTCCACGCAAAAGTTTTTTGTTCTACTTCTACATTCATTGGAGTAGATGAAGCCGCGTCGTTATATTTAGCATAAGTATCCATATCGCTCAATGACGAAGATGAGGCTATTTTCATAGGAGGAATAATAGTAGTAAACTCATTATCGTAACCTCCACTTGCGTTTCTTACACAGTTTGAAACGCTCGTAGTAGATACTCCAAACATTAATCCTGCTTCATATAATAAATTGGTTCCATTATATGTGAATCCTAAGCCTTGTGTTTGGTTGATATTATTATAGCCTATTCTTCCATTACCTGTAGCTGTTGAAAACACATCATTAACTGTGATATTGATATAAGTTGCATTCATGTACACATAGAAAAATTGTGTCCAACTATGTGTTCCATCAGAAATAAGTGCTTTGAAAGTAATAGCTGTATTAGGTGCAAAATTAAAATTGACCTTAAACTTAAATGGAGTGAGCGAGTGATTAATACTAGCCAATGTATTAAGAGCTCCTATATTGAAAATAGTGGTTATAGGCGCCACCTGAACAGTAGGAGAAAGGCAAGTAAGAGTAGCTGTAAGTCCTGTAGCATTATCTAGATAATTTTTAAATACTCCTGTAATACTCAATGTATCTCCATTTAAAAACACACCATCATTATTATCAGTTACATTGATATTCTCATATACCACATAAGGTGCTAATGGGTCCGTCAAAGCACGATATAAATTCATTCTTCCTGTGCCTAATTTGTTTTGAAATGAAGAATTGCCTGATAAACCATAGATATTGTCAGCGGTTTGTTTTAATCTGTACATTGTTTGCAATGCATTGTAAGATGGAAAATATGAACGCACTAATGCCGCACCTCCCGCTACACAAGGTGATGCCATAGAGGTACCATTACTTATTAAATAGGAATTACTATTCCATGTAGAATAGATGTTACTACCCGGTGCACAGATATCTATAAAATAACCATAATTTGAAAAACTGCTCTTTACATCACTGTTATCAGTACTTGCCACAGATAATACATTATCATAAGCAGCAGGATAAAACTCTTCATCTAATCCATTATTTCCAGCTGCTGCAACCACCAAGGCATCATAGTTAAAGGTAGCATAATTCACTATATCCTGTCCATACTGCCCAGAAGCTGTACCACCCCATGAACAATTAATAACTTTACACCCATGCTCGGCAGCATATTTGATGCCCTCATAAGAAGCTACTAAATTTCCTCCTGAATCAGAAATTTTTACGGGTAAAAACTTACACTTAAATCCCACCCCTGCCATGCCAGTATTATTATCTGTACTAGCAGCCGCAATTCCAGATACATGCAGACCATGAGGATTCCCCTGATAAGTAGGGTCATTATCATTCATTCCGAGATCCCATCCTTGATAATTGTCCACATAGCCATCATTGTCATCATCAATGCCATTAATAGGATCATTGGCGTTTTTCTTAATATTGCCTAAATCGGAATGTGTTAATTCTGTTCCTGTGTCAGTAATGCCCACCACTGTATTCGTATCTCCTTGATGAACATTCCATGCATTAAAGGCTTGTATATTTGTCAGTGCATATTGTAAAGAAACACCCGGATCATTAGGCGTGTATAATAATTGTGGAATATAATAGGGTTCTGCATACTCAAAAATCTTTGTAGAAAGCAGGGCTTTAATAATTTTATCCATTGGGACATTATTTGAGTACTTCAATTCGTAAATAAGTGATAAATCTACTAAAGGATAGCCCCATTTATTGTATTTTTCTCTTGGTGGTCGTTGTTCGGGAAATTTCTTTACAAAAGAAGTGACCGAAATACTTTGAAATATCTTTTGAAGCTCAGGTATTTTAATATCATATAAACTACATTTGTCACGATATTGCTCCTTTACTTTAAGTATTAATGTATTAGGGAGATATTGCACTGATTGTTGCGCTTTTACAACAATACTCAAGAGTAAGCATAGACCTACTGATAAATTAAAAATTCTTTTCATAAGATTAATTTTTTGGGGAAATATAAAGAAAATATAAGAGAAAAATAAATTTACAAATTAAGTATTTTATCTTTATTAAAACTTACTATAGTATTAATTACAAACTACTTTTATTCTTACCCTGTTTTATTTCATCTACTACTGATGGATCAAGTAAAGTGGTAGTATCCCCGAAATTAGAAACTTCACCTTCTGCCACTTTTCTTAATATCCGTCTCATAATTTTACCACTTCTTGTTTTAGGCAGCCCGCTTACTACTTGTATAATATCAGCTTTAGCAATTGGGCCTATTACCTTGGTAATTTTCTCATTCACTTCCTGATGTAATTTTTTTACATCTGTAATAGATTTATTTGGAATAAGATAAGCATATATCCCTTGCCCTTTTATAGGATGAGGATAACCAACTACAGCACTTTCTACGATGTTAGGATGTTGATTTATAGCGTCTTCTACTTCTGCTGTACCTATTCTATGTCCAGATACATTAATCACATCATCTACTCTACCTGTAATTCTATAATATCCATCTGCATCTCTTTTACATCCATCTCCTGTAAAATACAAATTATGATAAGTGGAAAAATAAGTTTTCCTACATCTTTCATGGTCTCCATAAGTAGTTCTAATCATAGATGGCCATGGAAATTTAATACATAAGTTTCCTTCTACTGAATTTCCCTGTAATTCATTGCCTTTATCATCTACAATAATAAGTTGAATGCCGGGTAAAGGTAAAGTAGCATAAGATGGTTTTAATGGTGTCAAATGTGCTAACGGAGAAATAAGAATACCTCCTGTTTCTGTTTGCCACCATGTATCTACTATCGGACATTTTCCTTTACCTATATTTTGATAATACCATTCCCAAGCTTCTTCATTGATAGGCTCTCCCACAGAACCCAATACCTTCAAGCTATCCAATTTGTATTTTTTAATGATTTCTGTTCCGTAGGCTTCTAAAGAACGGATAGCTGTGGGCGCTGTGTAAAAGTGTGTAACTTTATATTTATCTACTATTTCCCAAAACCTTCCTGCATCAGGATAGGTGGGAATACCTTCAAAAATCACAGAGGTAGCACCATTTAATAATGGTCCATATACTATGTAAGAATGTCCTGTAATCCACCCCACATCAGCAGTACACCAATAGATATCTCCCTCATCATATTGAAATACATTTAAGAATGAATATGCTACATACACCATATATCCTCCTGTGGTATGAACTACACCTTTTGGTTTTCCTGTACTTCCAGAAGTGTAGAGTATAAATAATGTGTCTTCACTATCCACTATTTCCGGTTCACAAAATGTATCTTGTTTACTTACAATATCATGCCACCAAATATCTCTTTCTGGTTTAAAATCAATATTCTCACCTGTGTGTTTAAGAACAATTACTTTTTCAACGGAGTGAGTTTGCATTAAAGCTTCATCTGCTGTTTTTTTCAAGAAGACTAACTTATTTCCTCTTTTTCCTGCATCAGCGGTGATAAGGACTTTGCATTGTGCATCATTAATACGATCTGCTAAAGATTGTGCTGAAAATCCTCCAAATACTACGGAATGTATAGCGCCAATTCTTGCACAAGCTAACATAGAAACAACTGCCTCAATAGTCATAGGCATATAAATAGCAACTCTATCTCCCCTTTTGACACCTATCTCCCTTAAAGCATTAGCTAATTGACAAACCTTTTCTAATAACTCTTTATAAGTAACAGAATATGCTCTATCATTCACATCATTAGGCTCAAAATAAAATGCAATTCTATCTGGATGCTTTTTTGCAGGAATATCCAAACAGTTTTCTGTAATATTTAACTTTGCATTGACATACCATTTTACATTTGGTTCTGTGAAATTCCAATCATTTAATACTTTATTCCATTTCTTTCTCCAATGAAAATTTTCAGCAATTTCACCCCAAAATGTCTCAGGATTTTCTACGGAATATTGATATATTCTTTTATATTCCTCAAAAGAGTTGATTCTCATAATTCATTTGTTTTTCGCAAATTTAGTATAGATAATTGAAAAAAAACAAAAATTGTTTGTATAATAAAAAAATTATTACATTTGCCCCAAAATTAAACCATCATGCCAAACTTAAAATCAGCAATTAAAAGAACTCGTCAGATAGAAAAAAGAAGATTGCATAATAGATATTATGCTAAAACAACAAGAACAGCTATTAAAAAATTAAAGGCAATTACTTCAAAAGTGGAAGCATTGAAACAATTGCCAGAAGTTATTTCCATGATTGATAAGCTATCAAAAAGAAATGTTATTCATAAAAACAAGGCCGCTCGTTTGAAATCTCAATTACAAGTTTTTGTAAACTCTTTAAAATAATCAAAACAGAATAAGATGAAAACAATGTATGTAATTCAAAAAGTAGGTATAATTTTATTAGGAGGAATTTCTGTTATTGCTTTAACAGAATGTGATGGTTTAGGCAAAATGCTTAAAAAACAAAAAGAAATCGTGTATAATGTATCGCCTAATCCAATTGAAATGCACGGTGATAGCATTCAGTTTTCTGCAACTGGCAAATTCAACCCAAAGTTGTTTGCTAAAAAGGTAGTAATGACTGTTACGCCTACCGTCAAATATGATGGTGGAGAGAAAGAATTAAAACCCATAACATTAGTGGGAGATAAAGCTGTAGGTAGCGGACAAAAAATTAGCTATGATAAAGGAGGTTCGTTTAGTTATACCTCTGAGAAATTTGCCTATGAACCAGGGATGAAATCTGCAAAAATAGTCTTAAAAGCCAAAGGACAAGTAAAAAGTAAGTCTAAGGATTTTAATCCTGTAGAAATTGCAGACGGGACAATCATAACTCCATTACTAGTACGGCATGATGAAAAACCTCTTTTTGCAAAAGATAATTTTGTAAAAACCACACCTGCTAATCAATCTACCCACATTTATTATGTCATTAATCGTTATGATGTAAGACCCTCAGAATTAAAGAGTGAAGAAATGAATAACTTTAAAACAAATGTAAACAGCTATTTAGGCAGCCAATGGTACGAAATTAAAGGCATAGAAGTATCCGCTTTTGCATCACCAGATGGAGAAACTTCAAAAAACGAAAACCTTGCAAAAGATAGAGCTAACAGCGCTATCAAAGCTATGGTTGACGAGTTTAAGAAAATGAATAAAGATGAAAACATCACAACGGGAAAAGATAAAGAACAATATAAAGTTATTACTACTCGTGAAGACTGGGAAGGGTTCAAAGAGTTAGTACAACAATCTAATATAGCAGATAAAGATATTATCATCCGTGTATTATCTATGTATCCAGACCCTGACCAAAGAAGAAAAGAAATTAAAAATTTATCTAAAACATATGTTGAATTAGCAGACAAAATTTTACCTAAGTTAAGAAGAGCAGAAATCATATTAGTAGCTGATAAAAAATCAAGAAGCGATGAGCAAATTAAAGCGCTTTGCACTTCTACGCCAGACAGTTTGTCAGTAGAAGAATTATTATATGGTGCAAATTTATTCAATGATTTAAATACAAAATACTCTATTTATCAAGCTGCTGAAAAGAAATATGGGAATGACTGGAGAGTATCTAACAATCTTGGTGCTATACTCATCATGCTTAATAAACCCACAGAAGCAGAAAATGCTTTAAAGAAGGCTTTACAGTCATCTAACGGAAATGCTATAGTGTATAATAATCTGGGCATTATTGAAGCAAAGAAAAACAATAGAAAAGCGGCAATGGAATATTATGAAAAAGCAAGTAGTGGAGGTAAAGAAGTAAGCTATAACAAAGGTATTATCTACATAGCTGATGGTAAATATTCAGACGCTGTAAGTTCATTTGGTGATTTCAATGGATTTAATAAAGCATTGGCTCAATTATTAAGCGGTTCAGCAGATGCAGTAAACAATACCATAGATAATAGCAATGATAAAGACTTGGGTGTTTCTTATTACCTAAAAGCAATTGCTGCTGCAAGAAAAGGTAATACTGCTGATGTTACACAAAATTTAAAAACAGCATTTGAAAAGGATGCTTCTTTAAAGCAATATGCAAAAGACGATGCTGAATTTTTAAAATTAAAAGATAGTTCAGATTTTCAAAACTTGATTAAATAAGTATTTCCAAAAATACGAATTAAAATTAAAACACTTCCTAAAGGAAGTGTTTTAATTTTTAAATGTGTACCATTCAATTTGTAAATTAAGGGTCTTGTATTATTTTTTGTCTAAAGCTATATATAATCATGTTTCCTGTGATGACAGGAGCTAATTTCTTATTGAAAATTTATTCCAATCCATTTGAATTAAAACCATACTCATTATTTACTCTTTATCTTACATTCAAATACCTCTTGAAAGTACTTTATTACTTTTGATATTACCTCACATTCATCAACTTTTCTATTCAATTCTATATGTAAAGAAGTGACTTTTTTATCTGATATTCCACAAGGGACAATATAATCAAAGTATTTCAATTGAGTATTAATGTTAAAAGCTAATCCATGCATGGTTACCCATCGACTACTTCTCACGCCAATAGCACATATTTTTCGCGCATAAGGAGAGCTGGCATCTATCCAAACTCCTGTTTTACCTTTAATTCTCTCGCCTTTTATGCCATAATCATTTAATGTTCTTATAATCACCTCTTCTAAATATCTTACATACCTATGAATATCTGTAAAAAAATTTTCTAAGTCTAAAATAGGATACATAACCAATTGCCCTTCGCCATGATAAGTAATATCTCCTCCTCTATTAACCTTATAATAACTCACATTGATAGAATTTAGAAACTCTTGAGAAACTAATAAATGATTTTCTTTTCCACTCTTACCTATTGTATAAACAGAAGGATGTTCTACGATTAAAAGATAATTTGGTGTGGGAGTAGTTACTTTTTTATTTCTATTATCAAGTTTTATCTGGATAATTTCCTGCGTGAGTTGCTCCTGGTATTTCCAGCATTCTTCATAATTTATTCTACCAAGATGTTGATATAATACTTCTTTATTCATGTTTTGTTTATTGCAAAAGTACTGATTTAGACAAAAATTATTTCTATTTGTATGTAAATGCATTATCAGTTATCTTTGCAAAAAATTAAATTTATGGAAAAAAGAGAAGTGTATATTGTATCGGCAGTTAGAACCCCGTTGGGAAGTTTTGGTGGAAGCTTAGCATCTATACCTGCTACAAAATTAGGAGCAGCTGCTATTAAAACTGCCTTAGAGAGAATTAACTTAAATTCATCTGAAGTACAAGAAGTATTTATGGGTAATGTATTACAAGCTAATGTGGGTCAAGCACCTGCAAGACAAGCGGCTAAGTTTGCAGGAATCCCTGATGATGTACCTTGTACTACCATCAATAAAGTGTGCGCATCGGGAATGAAATCTATTATGATTGGTGCACAAAGTATTATGTTAGGGGATAACGAGATAGTAGTGGCCGGAGGGATGGAGAACATGAGTTTGACTCCTTATTATGTAGAAACCAATAGATGGGGTGCTAAATTTGGAAATGTTTCTCTAATAGACGGTATTAGTAAAGATGGATTGCTAGATGTTTATTCTGGGAAAATCATGGGTTCATGCGCAGAAGTGTGTGCTACTGAATATAAAATAAGCCGCGAAGAACAAGATAATTTCGCTATTATGTCTTACAAACGCTCTGCAGAAGCATGGGCACAAGGAAAATTCAAAGATGAAGTCGCTCCTGTGGAAGTACAAACCAAAAAAGGCACTGTATTAGTTACAGAAGACGAAGAGTATAGGAATGTAAATTTTGAAAAGGTCCCTCAGCTTAAACCTGCCTTTGAAAAAACAGGAACTATTACTGCTGCTAATGCATCTACTATTAATGATGGAGCTGCTGCAGTAGTATTAATGAGTAAAGAAAAAGCAGAAAGATTGAAATTAAAACCGCTTGCTATTATCCGTTCCTATGCAGATGCTGAACAAGAGCCTGTGTGGTTTACTACCACTCCTACAAAAGCTATGCAAAAAGCAGTAGAAAAAGCTGGATTATCCCTTTCAGATATAGACTTTTTTGAAATTAATGAAGCATTTTCTGTAGTAGCACTAGCGAATGCTAAATTACTGAACATCCCACTAGACAAATTAAATGTCAATGGTGGAGCCGTGTCTTTAGGACATCCATTGGGTGCATCTGGAGCAAGAATTATTGTTACTTTGATAAATGTCTTGAAGCAAAATAAGGCTAAATATGGTTTAGCAGGAATATGTAACGGAGGCGGTGGAGCAAGCTCCTTACTTATCGAGAATGTAATGTAGTTTTGTTTTTTCTCAAATGATTAATGAAAATTGAAATTTTAACTACTGTTGTTTTTTTAAGTTTGTTACATGGGCTTATTCCCAGCCATTGGGTACCTGTAATGACAATGAAAAAACAATATGATTGGAATTATTATTATACTTTGAAAATAGCTGTTATTATTAGCATTGCTCATATATTAAGTACTATGTTTATAGGAATATTATTTTCTATTGCAGGGAATTTTATTGTATCATTTTTGTTTAAAGAATTCTCTGTAAAATTAGTTTCCTCTTTTATACTTTTCTTGTTAGGAATTTACTTTGTATATAAACATTACTATCATCACCATTTTCATTTATACCACAACGAAGAATTCACACAGCAGAAAGTTATGCAAAAACAGATACAATTATTAATTATCGGTATGTTGTTTTCTCCTTGTATGGAAATTACAGGAATGTATTTTGTAGGGGGTATGTTTAGCTGGTATTATGTATGGATGATTAGTATAATTTATTTTTTTATATCTCTCGTTAGTTCTATATTTTGGATATTCTTTTTTGATGCATTATCTAAAAAATTCAACTTTCATAAAATAGAACATAATAGTGGATTATTATCAGGATTTAGCTTAATCGTTAGTGCTATACTGATATATTTTATATAAAAGATTATTGAGATACAATGAGCAAAGGTGATGATATTCTGTTCATAATAAATCTACTTTCAGGTAGAGAAAAAAATAGAGATGCTCTTATTCATTCCATAAAAGAAAACTTCCCTAAGGCTGAGATTTTTGTTATAAAAGATAAGAATGAATTTAAAGAATGTTTGGATAAAAGTAAAAATGAAAAATATAAATATATTGTCATTAACGGAGGTGATGGAACTATCAATAGCTTTTTGCCCATTTTTATAGAGCAAAAAAAGATATTAGGGATTTTACCATCAGGTTCAGGTAATGGCTTGGCAAGAACTTTGGGAGTTCCTCTCCATCCAATAAAAGCATTAAATTCAATTAAAAAATTTACTGTTAATACATTTGATGTTGGAAAGATAACTTTCAGTAGTGATAAAAAGTACTATTATTTTTCATCTGCTATGGGATTTGGAGTAGATGCCGATATTGTTGAAGCATTTGAACAACAAAAAATAAGAGGATTACTAGGATATATTATCGCTGGTATAAAAATATTATTTACACACAGAACTATAAAAGCGCATGTAACGATAGATGATAAACTATCTTTTGACGGTCGGTTTTTAATACTATCCATTATGAATATCCCGCAGTATGGTAATGATTTTTACTTATCACCTTCTGCTACTAATAATGATGGACTTTTAAACATTGTTATTTTAAATAAAATAAACCCTCTTCTCTACCCTATTGTGCTTTTGAATATAATTAGAAAGAGAGAAAAATGTCCTTTTAGATATTATCAGGCAAAAAAGATAAAAATTGAACCCAATTTTTTACTTAAATCGAAACGAGTTGAAAATAATTTTTCTTGTCATATAGACGGAGAACCCTACAAAACAAAACAAGAAGAATGTTTCGAAATAGAGATATTAGAAAAACAATTGCAGGTATTAGTATAGCACATAATTAAGGTGTAATATATTCATTATACAAAATCGTTTGGCTTTATACCTAAATAATATACAAAATCTGTTTTATTAATGTTTTCAGTTTTCCAATCCACTTTTACATCTTGTGCTAAACGATTAGAAAAAGAGAATATAGCATCTTTGTTGTAGTAATTTTGAATAAGCCGCTCTCTATTTTGTTCATCTTTTGTTTGTAAAGACTGTAAAACAAATCCTTTAGCATACTGGATATTAAACAAATACATTTGCTCTAATAATGCTTCTATCAAATAAGTTTTAGCAACATTGGTAATAAATGTATCATAGTCATTAACAGCAGGGTTAAAAGCATTAGGAAGCTTATCAGATAAAATCTTATTTTCTATCTGTTGTATCATTTGTTTTTTAAATATATCCAGTGAGATATATTTCTTATCATCCTCCTTGATATAATTGTCATATACTTTTTGTGCAAAATCTGAAGGAATATCTGCTTCTAACAAGTGATTAATAAATTCATTTCCTTTTTTGATATTCTCCATTCCGCTAAAATATTCTTCAATTAGTTCAATTATCTCTGATAATTTATTATATACCAAGTCTAAATTAATTTCAGTAGCTTCATCAATATTGAATATTTGTTTCACTTTATTTACATTTAAGAAGTTACCCAAAGAAGGATAATACTGAATATCTTTTATAGACAGGGAAATTTTAGTAACATTATTTTCTTTGAGCCTTTTTAAATACTCTAACAAACCTGATTTATTATCTGGAAAATTATTTTCTAAAACATTCATCCATTTATTAATGTCAATTACATATGATTGATGTTTTTCAATTGGAGCAGGTATAATTTCTGATAATCCAAAAGACTGAAACTGATATGAATGCACAAACAAAGATTTTTTGTTTTCATATTTTTTTGTTTCATCTTTTTCAGAATCTGTAGTAGAATTATTTTCTAATTCAAGTGTCATTAGGAATAACGAGTCTGTATTTTCTAATTTCTCAACCGGATTTTTGTCTACAAGGTTTAATAAAATAACAATATCGGAAAACATCTTCTTTTGACTTTCAGTAAATTTATACTGTACAAGTTCTGTTTCTCTTTCTTTTACATTTATTTCTGCTTGTGGTTGAAGCATGAATTCAACTTCAATTTTTTTATCTGTATTATCATCTTTTATTATAGAGTTTGCTTCAAAATTGTAAACATAATAAAGAGGTTTACTTTTCTCTTGTTCAAATATTTCGTTAGTTTTGTTCTTTAATAAATTTTCAAATCCTTCATAAAATGCAGTACTATTGTACTTCTTTTTAATTATACTCATTGGGGATTTTCCTTGTCTAAAACCTGGTAAAATAATGTTCTTTTGGACTTGTTTTAAATATTTCTCTCTCTCTCTCTCTAACTCTTGTGTAGTAATAATAATTTCTTTTTTAATAATTGGTGGTTTTACGATAACCTTTTCTGAAAGAATAACATTACTCATCTTACTAGTTTTAAAAAATTAGGGGGCAAATATACAATATAAACACATTACAATAAAATCCTTTCTCCCTGTATTACAGATAAAAATTACCAATTAAATCATGCTCTTGAAAAATAAGAAACAAAAAAACTCCGTGCTATTCAACTATTTGTGGGATCAACAGGATTCGAACCTGTGACCCTCTGCTTGTAAGGCAGATGCTCTGAACCAGCTGAGCTATGATCCCAAAATTTGCGCCCGCAAATGTATGCAATTTAATTTCTAATTACAAAATTTATTTTCAGTATTATCCTTAATACCTTATGTTTAATTTGCGGTGTTTCGCTCACCGCATCGTAATTTTAGCAACATTTAACTTAAATTGACCTAAAATTTATTTATCTTTGCGGCAAAATAAAAATTGTATGAAAAAGAGTTTAATGTCTCATGTTCTGGCTCTATCATTAGCTTTCTCAATCATAAGCTGTAAAAAAGAAAAGTATGATTTTGATAAATTTTCTCTCTCAAACTTTGATGGAGAATATGCCGTCCCTTTAGTTGCATCTAATTTAACCATTCAAGATATCATAACTAAAGCAGATAAAAATAATAATATTCAGGTGGGCACAGATGGCTTTTGTACCCTCATTTATAGAGGAACATTATTCACATCTAAAGCAAAAGACTTTGTGATTATTGGAAATCAAACATTATCAGGAGTTACTTATAATTTTTCTAATACCACATCTCTTGCTACCTTTAATGCCGCTGCTAACGGGACACAGTTTGGACCATATACCAATTCTACAACTTCTATTATTACCCCTACTCCTCCCTTAATAGACTCATTATATCTCAATAGTGGTACTTCTTTAGATATTAATATCACCAATAACATGCCAGCCGATGTATCATTCACACTTAGTTCATTATACATAATTGACTTATCTACTACTGCTACTTTTAACCAGATTATAAATATATCTGCCAATACTTCTACAGTTGTTTCTTACGATTTAGGAAATCATTTATTAAACCTAAATGATGGTATAGGAAGAAGCAGATTGAATTTAACATACAGTATAAAAATGCAAAAAACCGGAAATGCCACAGGTTTAGAACAAATAGGAATCTCTGCTAGTTTAAATACCATCTCTTTCAATAAATTTATTGGCTTTTTAGGAGGTAATTATACTCATCCTAATTTTGCCCCATATAAAGATACTGTTCCCGTATCTATATTTAACAGTACAGAACCTACTTACACAAATACAGTTTTTTATTTAGTAGATCCTAAATTTGAAGTAAAATTTTACAATGAAATAGGTGCCTCTGCAAATCTTAACTTTACTAGATTAGATGCATATACTCCAGATGCATTTGGAAATAATCTCAATAGCAATTCACTAACAGGTAGTCCCGTTATTCAAAATGTAAATATCAATTCAGCCAGCAATTTTAATGTGCCTGTTACCAGTACTTTATCCCTTAATAAGACAGTAGAGCCTAATGTAGTCCCATTCTTAAACTCTCGTCCTAAAAATGTGATTTATGAGGTTAATGGAGATATTAATCATGGGGTATCATCTTATATCAGAAATTTTTTTACAGATACCTCAAAAATCAGAGTAGATTTAGATGTGATATTACCTTTATGGGGAAATATGAAAGACCTTGTATTTCTAGATACTGTTACAATTGATTTATCTACACTTCCTGCTGAAACCAAGAAAGTACTTTTACGAACTTATTTTGAAAATACATTTCCCATAGACATGGGAGTAGAAGTCGTGTTTACAGACACACTTTACAACCCACAATACACACTTATTCCAGCAAATACTGTAGTTATTCCAGGAGCTAATGTAGATACTAATGGTAACACTTCTACACCAAAAATATACAAAAAAGATTATATAATTCCTAATAGTGCAATGGGTCTGGTGAAAAATTCAAAAAGAATTTTGGTTCGTGCTTTTGCTAGTAGTACTAATTATCCAACTTATGTCAAAATATATAATTTCCAAAAACTAAAAGTAAGAATGGGGGTAGATTTTCAACCCTATGTAAAATAATACTAATCTGTTTAGTTTTTATTATGAAAAAAATTATCTAAACCTATTAAGCATGAAAAAAAACATTTTTATTTCTTTCTCTATATCTATCGGGTTATCATGTAGTGCACAATTTCAAATAATGCATTATAACTTAAAGCAGATTCCTCAAACCTATCAATGGAATCCTGCTTTAATACCTCAATATAAATTTTATTGGGGAACTACTACCATTCCTTTTGCTCTTCTTCCCACACCTGTGGTTAATTATATCTATTTTAACAAAGGGACAGCAGGTCCTGCACTTGTAGATTTCTTTACCCACAAAGGCGACTCAGTTCAAATTAACAACAATGCAGCTTCTCTTGCTAAAAAATATAATTATACCTACTACACTCTTGAAGTTGGTCTTCTTTCTTTTGGCATGAAAATAAAAGACATCAATTATTTTCACTTTTATTCAACTCTGAAAAATAATTTTTGGTCTAGTTATACCCAAGATTTTATTAAATTCCTAATAGAAGGTAATGGCGGAAACAATACTGGACATAATTTTGACATGAGTATCAAAGCGAGTGCTCATTCATACATGGAAACAGGATTTAGTTTTTCAAGAGAATTAAAAGAGGATAAACTTACCGTAGGTGGAACCTTAAAAATATACAATGGTATAGCCAACTTACAAACAAAGAAAAATAAAACAACTTTCTTAACAGGTGATACTGCTTTTGAATATATTGGTCAATCAGATATTACTTTAAACATGTGTTCATTATATGATTCCAGTGCCAATAAATTTAAATTTGGCAATGCACTAAAAAACTTAGGACTAGGAATAGATGTTGGTGCTAACTATACTATAAATGACCAATGGAGTATTAATGCCGCCATTATTGATATTGGGTATGTTAAATACAAAACTAACCCATATAATTATTCTTTTAATGATAAATTTTACTTTCCAGGTATTGATTTAAAAAAAATAATTTCTGATACCATTGATATAGATCAAGCAATAAAAGATTTGCAGGATTCTTTAGGAGAAAGATACAAATATGCAGAAACACATAATAATTATATAGTATGGATGCCCACAAAAGTAAATATTCAAGGTATCTACAACATCAATGAAAAACATTCATTATCAGGTATTATTCAAACTACTTTTTTTGATAAAAAACCTCACCTTGCAGGTTCTCTAGGATATGTATTTAGGCCTAACAGGTGGTTTAACGCTTCTATCTCTTACCAAATATATAACAGATATTATTCTAACATAGGACTTGGGTTTGCATTGAACCTGGGTATGATGCAGTGGTATATAATGACTGACAATTTATTAGGATTTACTCGGTTTGCTGATATTCAATTCACTACAAAGGATAATAATACTACTAAAAATATAAACATATTATATCCCTCAAGCAGGAATATAAACATCCGAACAGGTTGTAACTGGACATTTGGTGCTAAGCCAAAAGATAGAGATAAAGACGGGGTACCTGATAAAAAAGATGTATGTCCAGATAATTATGGACTTGCTATCTACCTTGGTTGTCCTGACTCTGATAATGACTCTATACCCGATAAAGACGATAAATGTCCAAATATTGCAGGATTAAAAACATTACAGGGTTGTCCTGATAAAGATAAAGACGGAATTACTGACTTAGAAGATAGTTGTCCTGATGATTCTGGTCTTGTCGAATTTAAAGGCTGTCCCGATAAAGATGGAGATAAAATCATAGACAAAGAAGATGACTGTCCGGAAGAAGCAGGATTAGTAGAATTTAAAGGCTGTCCTGATAAAGATAACGATAAAATTCCTGACAGATTAGATGATTGTCCCGACTTAGCAGGAGATGTAAAATTCCAAGGTTGTCCAGATAAAGACAATGATGAGATTATTGATCCGAAGGACAACTGTCCCGATGTATTTGGACCAAAAGAAAATAATGGATGTCCATGGGCTGATACCGATAAAGATGGTATAGTAGATAAAGACGATGCGTGTCCCGATAAACCAGGTGTTCCTGAATTAAAAGGATGTCCACCAGCACCAAAGCTTACTGCCAAAGAGGAAAAAATCATCCAAAAAGCATTTAGCAATCTGGAATTTGAGACAGGTAAAAGCATTATACGACCAAAGTCATTCCCTTCACTCAATGAATTAGCTGGTTTATTGAAACAACATCCTGACTGGACACTGGTACTTTCAGGACATACAGACAATCAAGGAGATCCAAAAAAGAATATGATATTATCTGAAAAAAGAGCGAAAGCAGTGGCTAATTACTTAGTTAAAAAAGGCGTAAAAGCAGAAAATATTACCACTGAATGGTTCGGAGATACTAAGCCAATTGCAGATAACAGCACACCACAAGGTAGACAGAAGAACAGAAGAGTAGAAATGAAAATACAGTATAAGGAAGTAAAATAATCCAAATAAAACTCTCATTCTTTATCAAAAAAGGAAGGTTAAAAATTCTAACCTTCCTTTTTTGATTATTTTCTTATTGACTGTTGATAATAATGGATGACACCCAAAAAACAGATTATTTTCGTATTTAGTTATTCATTGTTACGAGAGTTTAGACTTTTGGTTTTACTGGAACCATTTCAAAGCCTTCTATAACATCACCAACCTTAGCATCATTGAAATTCTCTATTGTTAATCCACATTCAAAGCCGGCAGCTACTTCTTTCACATCATCTTTAAATCGCTTCAATGAAGAAAGATTGCCTGTATAAACAACAACACCATCTCTAATGACTCTTACTTTTGTTTGGCGATTAATTTTTCCATCTAAAACATAACACCCTAATACAGTGCCTACTTTACTGATTTTAAATGTTTCTCTAACTTCAAGGCTACAAGTAACTTTTTCCTCAAATTCTGGGGCTAACATTCCTTCCATTGCGGCTTTCACTTCGTTAATAGCATCATATATAATGGAATATGTTCTGATTTCTATTTCTTCTTTTTCTGCTAATTGACGTGCTTTTAAGGTAGGTCTTACCTGAAATCCAATAATAATAGCATCAGAGGCGGATGCTAGTAAAACATCGCTTTCACTAATAGCTCCAACAGCTTTGTGAATGACGCTTACTTGTATTTTATCAGTGGATAGTTTCAATAAAGCATCTGTAAGTGCTTCTGCAGAACCATCAACATCTGCTTTCACAATAATTTTTAGTTCTTTAAAGTCGCCAATAGCAAGTCTTCTGCCTATTTCGTCTAGTGTAATATGCTTTTGTGCACGTAATGCCTGTTCTCTTATTAATTGCTGGCGTTTATTAGCTATTTCTCTTGCTTCTCTTTCGTCATTCATTACTATAAATTTATCTCCTGCATTAGGGGCACCATCTAATCCAAGTATTTTAACGGGTATAGATGGTCCGGCAGAAGTAATTTTCTGTCCTCTTTCATTAAACATTGCTCTTACTTTTCCGCTATTAGCACCAGCTAGTACAACATCTCCTATATTTAAAGTTCCATTTTGTACTAGCACAGTCGCAACATATCCTCTTCCTTCTTCAAGTGCGGCTTCTATAACTGTTCCCACTACTCTTCTTGTAGGATCTGCTTTAAGTTCTAAGAACTCAGCCTCTAAAAGTACTTTCTCAAGAAGTAAATCTATATTTAATCCTTTTTTTGCAGATATTTCCTGACATTGGTATTTTCCTCCCCATTCTTCTACAAGAATGTTCATATTAGCCAAAGCTTCTCTTATTTTATCTGGATTAGCGCCTGGTTTATCTATTTTATTAATTGCAAACACCATCGGTACTCCTGCTGCTTGCGCGTGATTAATAGCCTCTATAGTTTGGGGCATTATACTATCATCTGCTGCTATGACAATAATAGCAACATCTGTAAGTTTAGCACCACGAGCACGCATTGCTGTAAATGCCTCGTGACCAGGTGTATCCAAAAAAGTAATACTTTTTCCATTAGGCAATTGAACATTATAAGCACCTATATGCTGCGTGATTCCTCCTGCTTCACCAGCTACAACATTAGATTTTCTGATATAGTCCAATAACGAAGTTTTTCCATGATCCACATGCCCCATAACCGTTACAATAGGAGGACGGGAAACTAAATTTTCAGGAGAAGTTTCCTCATTCTCTTCTATCTTCTCTACATCTTCCACTGTTGAAAATTGTACTTTATGACCAAATTCTTCTGCTACTATAGAGATAGTTTCTGCATCTAATCTTTGATTAATAGAAACAAAAAGTCCTAATTGCATACAGGCTTGAATAACTTTTGCTACAGGTACATTCATCATATTAGCTAATTGGTTAGCTGTAACAAACTCAGTTACTTTTAATACCTTACTTTCCTCAGCTATTTGTTCTTTTTGTTTTTCAAGTTTTTCTTTTATTTTCTCCTTTGCTTCTTTTCTGATTTTTTCGACTTTTGATCTTTCTTGTTTTTCTATCTGCTTTTTAGCAAGTGTTTCTTTAATTTTTTTTGTAATTTCATCTGGATCTGGCTCGCTCTTTTGAACTTCATAAAAACGTTTTCTTTCTTCTCGTTCTTTCCTGAATATTTTTTCCTTGTAGTTTTCAGTTTGTGAAGGAGGAGGAGACTGGGATATTCTCTTTCTTTTCTTAAATTTATCTTTTTTATCTGAAAGCGTGCCTGCATTTGTATCTTGTGCTTGTGTAGTAGAAAAAATTGGTTTTTTCTCTTCTTTTTTTTCTTTTGGTTTCTGTTGAAACTGTGTTATATCAATTTTACCTATAACTTTTGGCTGTTCTTGTGTGGGTACTTCAGTTTTGATAAAATTATCCTCTTTTTGCTGTATTGTTTGTACTGGAGTTTCTTTATATTCTGTTTCCGGCTCTATTGTTTCTTGTGTATCAACAATTGGCGCTTCAGTCTTCTTGGAAGATTTTTCCTTTGCAGGGGTTTTTACATTTTCATCGACTGTTTCTTTTTTAGATGTCTCACCTTTTTTTGTAGTAGATGTTTTTTTACATTTTCATCGACTGTTTCTTTTTTAGATGTCTCACCTTTTTTTGTAGTAGATGTTTTTTTAGATTTAGTTTTACTTTCGGTATCTTTTGTTCCTTTTTTACCTTTTGTTTTTTTCTCTTCTGTGGGTATTTCTACCTTTCCAAGTGCTTTAGGGACTTGTATTTTAGGTATTTCTGTTTTGATTATATCTTTCTCTTTGGGTTCTATATCATGATTAGAGTCTTTTTTTTGCTCTATAGAGTGGGTTTTTGTAGTTTCCTTTTTAGTTTTTTCTGTTTTTATAGTACTTGGGCTTATTATTTCTGATGTAGCAGCATTTTTAATGATAATTTTTTCGTCTATTTTTTCTTCTTGTTTTTGTTTTAAAACTTCATCTATGGTAACAGATTCTTTTTTATTCGCAGCTTGAAATTGCTGTAACTTTTTTTCTGCTTCTTCTTTTTCCTTTTTATCCTTGGCAAATTCTCTTTGTAAAATAAAATACGCTTCTTCTGATATTTTGTCATTTGGGGATTTAGGAGTATCCACTCCTTTTTTCTTTAAAGTTTCTACAAGGGTTTCAAAAGAGATATTAAATTCTTTGAATACAACATTTGCTCTTTTTGTAATTGTGCCTTCTGCCATAAATTTTAAATTGTCTGCAAAGGTAATCAAAAATACACATACTTTGTCATAATTATTTTTGTTTTTCTATGTTTTTATCCGATTACTGAAGATTTTTTCATAAATTTTTTATTATAGTGCCTGATTTGTTCTTTCTCAAAAATTTGTACCTCCTGGAATTTAATTAAAAATTTAAACTTATCATTTTAGGAAATATTTTAATATATTTGCAACAATATTTTTCACAAAATTTATGTATGCCAAAATTAAAGTGTAATGTTAGTGTAAAAAATATTATAGGGTTTATTGTTTCAGTTTATATACTCTTTGAGTATTTACAATTACCTATTATAGCACAACAAGATGGACAATATAGTATGTATCTATTTAATCAATTTATTATTAATCCTGCTTATGCCGGGGCAAGGGAAGCCATTGCTACGGTTGGTAGCATTAGAAATCAATGGGTAAGTTTTCCGGGCGCACCACAAACAGCATATATTTCAGTACATGCTCCACTAAAAAAATATCATTTAGGTTACGGAATAATTGCTTTAAATGAAAAATTAGGAGCAAAAAATAATTCTTCTGCTTATGCCACATTATCTTATATTTTAAATATCTCAACAAAATGGAAATTATCTTTTGGCATTCGAGCCGGTGCTTCTAATTATAAATTTGATTTATCTAAAACTACTTACAAAGATGTAAATGACAATTCCTTTTTTGTGCTTAATAACTACAATAAAACGGTATTAGATATAGATGCAGGCTTATATTTAAGAAGCAGGAGTTTTTATGCAGGAATGAGTTTAACACATCTCAATCAAGCTAAAGTAATAAATGGTTCCTTTGATATAAATACCACAAGCTCAGATGTTGTTTATACTTTAGTACTTCATGCTTTTTACATCATCGGAAAATCATTTACTATAAATAAAAATTTTTTAATTAATGCAAATATATTATTTAAAGTAACTAAAGGTTCAGGATGTGGGGATATTTCTATCAATACATTATTATACAACCGTGTATGGTTAGGAATCTTTGCAAGAAGCGATTATGGAGGAGGGTTATTATTCCAAATTATTGCTACTAAATCTTTAAGATTAGGTTATGCTTACGAAATAGGTAATAATATAAAAAGAGCTCTTGGACCTTCTCATGAACTTATGATTGGTTGGGATATCAAGCCAAAAAATAATACAACGATTATTAACCCAAGATTTTTATAAAAGTTGAAACTTACATTTTTTATGCAAAAAATAATGATATTGATTTTTATTTTATTATGTGTGGCTAATGCTACATTTGCATATTCTCAAGAGCCAAAGGGGGATGTGTATTATTCCAAAAAAATGTATGCACAAGCCATCAAATATTATGAAAAAGCATTAAAGAAAAATAATAATAACGCGGATATACTTTACAAAATAGCATTAAGTTACTATAATATAGCCAATTATGATAAAGCTTACAATTATTTTGAAAAAGCATACAGTATTAATCCTAGGCCTTTAAATTCAGAGTTTTTATTTTATTATGGTAGTATTTTGAAAATTAAAGAAATGTACCCGGAAGCAATGAAGGTCTTCTATGCTCTTTTAGAAACCAATCCTAATAATGCCATTACAAAAAATGCATTGAAAATATGTTCAGAAATAAGAAATATCCTTACCAGACCAAAAGAATATGATGTGAATTTGGTAGAGAAAATCAGTACTGAGAATTACGAATTTGTTAGCAGTTTTATTAATGATAAGTTATTAATAGTAAAAGAATCAAAAGTAACAGAGATGTTTGATGAGATAACCAGTAGTTATGATAATAGGTATTTCTATGACATTTATGAATACTCTTTAAAAAAACAAAATCTAAAGAAGTTTTCAAAAAAAATTAATCAAGATTATACTTATAATGGGCCTATTGCATTTTCACCAGATGGAAAAGAGATTATTTTCACCCGCACAAAATATAATCCGTCAAAAAACATAAATACTGCACAATTATTCATAGCAGATTACAAGGAAGGTAAAATAAAAAATATCCGCCCTTTTGAGTATAATAGTGACTCTTACAATACTGCTCATGGGTGTTACGGTCCTGATGGAAACATATTATTTTTTGTTTCTGATATGCCTGGTGGTTATGGACAAACAGATATATGGATGTGTAAAAAAGAAAACGGCAAGTGGGGCAAGCCCATTAACCCTGGAGGAGATATTAATACCAGTGGTAAAGAAATATTCCCGTATGTAAGAAAGGATGGTAAACTGTTTTTCTCCTCAGATGGCTTACCCGGACTTGGAGGTATAGACATTTTTTCTGCCAAACAAAAAGAAGGAGTTTGGCTGTTAGATAGGATGGAAAGCTTAAAATTAAACAGCAGTTATGACGATTTTGGCATTGTATTTACAACAGACTCCACAGGATATTTTTCTTCCAATAGAAGCGGAGGAAAGGGTAACGATGATATTTATAGTTTTAAATACAGAAATTTATCCATGAAAATTGATGGAAAAATTCTACTCACCGAAAATATTGACAATCCTGCTAAAAACACGAAAGTATATTTGATAGACCCCTCTGGAAAGAAATTAGACTCTACATTAACAGATGCTAACGGAAACTTTGAGTTCAGTTACTTGGATTATGATAAAACTTACTTAGTACAAGTGGATGATAAAGTTCCTGAGTATCAGGGTAAAGGAAGATTTTATATGGCAAAAGACGGAAAGATAATTCGCGTAAGTAAAAAATTAAATGAAGAAAAGTTTGTATTTAAAATGTTGCCATATGAAAAATATGTCATAGAAGATTTGAAAGGAGATGGGGACCTTACATTATCTGGAAATTTTTTAATAGCAGGTAACACATCTTTGCCTCTAAAGAATGTAAAAATTGTTATAAAGTCCCCTTCAGGAGATATTGTAGATACAGCTACAACGAATGAATTCGGAGCATTTGTATTTAAATATCTGGAATATGATCAGAATTATCTTATCACTTTTGATGATAAAGACTTAGGACTAACTCCCGGTACTAAATTGATATTAACTAACAAAGCCGGAAAAGAAATTAAAAGTTTCATATATAACCCCAACCAGGAATTTAAATTTGAATTGTTACAAACAGATAAATTGATATTAAAAGAGCTAGAGTTATCTGATAATGAACTGATATTTAATTTGAAGGGGTATCTGAAAGATGTTAAATTAAACCCACTATCAAATGTAGAAGTGAGAGTAGTAGATGCCGAAAACATATTACAAACTATAAAAACGAATGAATCAGGAATGTTTAATATTGAGAACCTAAAATTTAAAAACGGTGTTTCCTTTGATATAGATGAGACAAATGAAAAATTAAAGAATTTGAATATCATTTTAATTACAGATAGTAAAAATAGAGTTATTAAAAGATTATTAAGAGGAATGGGTGGTGATTTTAAAATAGAATTATTAGACCTGGAAAAAACAACATTATCTCAATATAATGTAGATGACCCATGGTTAAAAGTTTTAAACCTAAAAAATGCTAAAAAGAAAGACAGTATTACAGTAATAGAAAACATTAATTATGCACTTAATGAGTATAAGTTTGATGATGCTGGTAGAAGATTTTTAGATAAAGTAATACAGATATTAAAAAATAATTCTAACTTATATGTAGAAATTAGTTCGCATACAGATAGCCGAGCGGATGATAATTACAACCTAAAACTCTCCCAAAAAAGAGCTCAACATGTAGTAGATTATTTAATTCTTAATGATATAGATAAGCAAAGATTAAAAGCCATTGGTTACGGGGAAAAGAAATTACTTAACAAATGTGGTAACAATGTACCATGTACAGAGGAAGAACACGCTATAAACAGAAGAACCGAGTTTAAGATAGTAGATAAAACTGCTACAAAGATTCAAAATTGATAAACCAATAATATCAATTCTTCCTCTTCCATTTTTGTAATCACTAAATATTCAAAACTAAATTTATAATATACATTCTTTTTTGCTTTGATGAAATAAAATTCAAAACATCTTTGCAACAAAGTAAGCAGCAAATGCGGCTAACAACCCTACAATAACTGTCTTTACTGTTCCATATAATAGACCTTGTCCGGTAAACTTGCTTTTAATATATCCAAAAATAGTTAAGGATATTAAAGTTAAAACGACAGACCATGTAAAACCTTGTTGTGGGGTATTTGTTATCAAATAAGGAATTAAAGGAACTATGCCTCCTATAATGTAGCTTATACCTATGTTCAATGCGCTTCTCTTTGCCCTATTAATATCTGGTTCATTCAGCCCTAATTCAAATTGCATCATGAATTCTACCCATTTAGTTTCGTTTTTACTCAACTCTTCTACTAATTGATTTTGAACACTTTCACTGATATTATACTTTGCTAAAATATCTTTTACTTCTTGTTTTTCTCTTTCAGGCATATTTTTTACTTCATCATACTCTCTTTTTAATTCATTGAAATAATGTTCTCTTTCTGTTTGTCCTGCCAGATAACCACCCAAGCCCATAGCGATAGAGCCCGCTACTATTTCTGCCATCACAGCAGTAACTATTACATAGTTTGAAACTCCTGCTTGACTGATACCTGCTGCTAAAGCAAAAGGTACGGTAAGCCCATCGCTCATTCCTATTACAATATCTGATAGCATCTCTGAACCATGAAAATGTTCTTCTTGATGATGGTGTAAATGAGTCATAAAGTCAATTTATTCAATTCACAATAGTAATCATAAAATTTCTGACCAATAATTTTCTCAGAAAAATTATTCTCAATAAGGTCATGAGCTTTTTGACTATTACAGATAACATTATCCTCTATAACTTCTATGATGGATTGCTTTAATTCTTGTTCATTGTTTATTTGTACAATTCTTCCGATATCAGGGGTAATTAGTTTGTCCAAATCTGCTACTTTGGTGGTAATTACATAAGTACCACAACTCAAAGCTTCATATACTGCTACGCAAAAAGTTTCATAATTACTAAACATCACCAAAGCATCGGCAGATTGATAATAATTTGGTAAAGCATCTTGCTCTATAATACCTGTAAATGTTACTTGTGATAAATTTAATGCCTGCGCTTTTTCTTTTGCTTCTGTTAAATACTTTCCATGCCCCCCTATGATAATTAACTCAAATTGGTATCCATCTTTTTCCAACTCATTAAAAACTTTTAATATGCCAAAGATATTTTTTTGTGCATTATCCAAAGTAGAGACATGAATAAATTTTTTAATAGGATTTTTAATATCACTATTTTTCACTTGAAATATATTTGTGTTAACAGTGTTTCCAATAATATCATAATTTCCGTACAATCCTCGTTCAATCATTGACTTTTCCTGATACTCACACAAACACCATACTTTACTTGCTTTTTTAACTATTCGCTTTGTTATCCATTTTCTTAATAGTCCTTTATATTGATTATCTTCTTTTAAATAACCTGTCCATTGTTCAAAAACAGTATAGTGTTTTACTTTCAATATTTTTTTCACAATATAAAAAAATAATGCCACAGGATAAATCACATTAATTTGAATAAATCGAATGTTATCAAAATTTCTTTTTACTAATTTGCTTAATTTATAGTAATAATAAATATATTTGCAAAAGTGAATGATCTTCTTGAAGAGAGGTATTTTTGATTTTTTAAATACAATAACATATTCATGTAGATGATTGTCTTGTGTGTATTCTAAAACATTCTTTTCTATAACATCTGATGAACGGACATGAATTACAATAACATTACAACGATATGCTAAAGCCTTTGCATGATTTTTGATAAATATACCATGTGTAAGATAATCATAATAAGGGTACCAAGAGGCAAGAAAAACAACAGAGAAATTATGATTCATTCGCTATTAACTTCACAGATAGTTCAAAATAAGAAAACATGTCATTGATTTTTTCAAAATTATATTTTAATGGGGGAAGGCTCTTTAATCCAATAGTAATGAACCCAAGTCCTGCACCTCCCTTCTCGCTCAAATCATTGTTTTCAAGTCTCTCCATGTAATACTGCTTCAGTTCATCATAATTTTTAAATCCATTTATTACTTTAAATATATTTTCTACTTTTTCAACATTTTTATTTTCTATTAAATTTGCAGTAAGTATAACTATTTCCTGTTCGTTTCTAACAATAATGATAAAATTATGTTTTGTTTTAGTATTATCTTCTGCTCCATGAATGAATAAGTTTTGAAGTAATTCTACAGCTATAAAAAATATCTTTTTAGTTAAACTTTTGGAATAATTATATGAAAGTATTTTTTCTTCTATTTCCGATTCTAACTTTGAAATAGTATTTTGATTAATAACTCCATCATATGCGATAACTAACTCATAATTTTTTTTAGAAAAAAATTCCAAACGGTCCTGAAATTTTTCTCTAAAAAACTCATTCTCCTTAAGATATTGATTTCTCTGGCTCAATCAATAATTTTTTTAAATAATCAAAATAACCCACTCAGTTCAGAATCAATTCTTTTGACAATTTTAGATAAATCCTCCTTTTTCTCCAAAAAATTATATTCATCAATGTCAAAAGTAATCAACTTACCCATATTATACGAGGATGCCCAATTTTCGTAACGCTCATTTAATTTCTTTAAATAATCTAATCGTATGGCGTTTTCATATTCTCTTCCTCTTTTTTGAATTTGTTTTACTAATGTAGGTACAGATGCTTTCAAATAAATAACCAAATCTGGAGGTTGAATAAGTTGCTCCATCAGTTGAAATAAAGACAAATAATTTTCAAAGTCTCTTTTTGACATTAAGCCCATAGAGTACAAATTAGGTGCAAAAATATAAGCATCCTCGTAAATGGTTCTATCTTGTATAACTGTTTTTTTTCCTTGTCTAATAGATAAAATTTGATTGAATCTAACATTTAGAAAATATACCTGAAGATTAAATGCCCATCTTTGCATGTCTTCATAAAAATCATTCAAATAAGGATTGTCATCGGCATCTTCAAAATGCGGTGCCCACTTATAATGCTTAGCTAATAAACTCGTTAATGTGGTTTTCCCTGACCCTATATTCCCTGCAATAGCAATATGCTTTATCTGATTTTTTTGGGGCATTTTATCTTTGCTTAATGACAGGTTGCCAATTTAGTAAAAAATAATTTAATAATAAAAAAGTGATTATTTTTTTACCTATATGTTTCGTAAATTTGTCTAAAAATTTTCGATGAGGATTTTTCTTTTTGTATTTTTTCTGTTTAATGCTGGTTTGATATGGGCTACACATAACAGAGGTGGACAAATTACATATAAATACATTGGCAATCCTTCGGACCCACTTCCTGCAAACAAATATAAATATCTATTTACCATTACAGTTTATATGAACGATGGAAGCGGTATAGCAGATAGATGCTTTGATACCTTATATTTCGGAGATGGCACAAATACCGTTGTGGCACGCACTAATGGGACAGTAGGAACATGTGATTGCGATAACATACCTTGTGGACAATTGATTTGTGAAGGATTCAAAGTAAATACCTATACCGTTACTCACTCTTATGGAGGCCCAGGATTTTATGTAGTAAGAATGTACGATCCTAACAGAAATGGTGGCGTATTAAATATCCCCAACTCCATTAATCAAGTATTTTATATTGAAACGGTATTGAATGTATCTATATTTGGTAATACTTATATCAATAACTCTCCTCAATTAGATATCTCTCCAAGAGATTTCGCCTGTGTAAACAATTGTTGGATTTTTAATTCTGGCGCTTTTGATCCCGATGGAGACTCTTTATCTTACGAACTAACAGAATGTAGAGGTGTGGATTTAAACACAGGACAAGTAGGAATACCTATTCCGGGATATGTATATCCTAATCAAGTAGGAAATGCTGGAACCTTTAGTATAAACCCTAATAATGGTACTATTACATGGTGCTCACCCACTATCCAGGGAGAA
>FWPU01000591.1_pt1 | contig 117233 bp, 119 predicted proteins | sample 2228361 | NCBI WGS metagenome assembly FWPU01 (sample SAMEA103939777, study PRJEB20133) | metagenome | reverse complement strand
GGGCGAAAGAAAATCTCGTTCGAATGCGGTACTGGATACTCGCTTTGGTCGGAGTTGCCCTTGCTTGCGCTCACACCAAGAGTAAGCCGAAGGCATCGGTCGGCGCGCTGCTCGCTATAGTGAAATCGGCTGATACACTCACCAGCGGGCCCAATAGAGCACAAACGAGACGACCACGACCGGCAGACTGTAGATGAACATCAAGAGCCCGAGCTTTAGCGTTCTATTGCGCAGGACCATTCGTGATCACCTCCGCGCATGCCTATTGTGCAAGATCAGCACTTCCCTGGGGAGGTAATCCGTCTTACGACGTGCCGGAATTGGGCACTTGGAGAAGGGACATGAGCCCCACCCTCTCCTCTTACTGGCCCAGAATATGCACGCAGCTCACAGACCCCGTCGCCGTCCGTCCGATCCCAATGTTGTGCTGTAGGGCAATTTCAGGAGAGTTTTGCACTTGGACCGGACCGGCTTGCCCGCGGAGCTGCTCAAACAATTCGACGAGTTGGGCGACACCCGTCGCCCCGATGGGATGGCCCTTCGCTAACAGCCCGCCGCTGGGATTGATGGGCTTGGCCCCGTCAAGCTGCACCACCCCTTCTTTGAGTAGCTGCACACCCTGCCCTGCCTCAGCAAACCCTAAGTCTTCATAGCTGATGAGTTCTGTGATGCTAAAGCAGTCGTGAATCTCGGCGACATCTATGTCTTCAGGTCGTACACCGGCCATCTCGTAGGCTTGTCGGGCAGCGTACCGTGTCGCGGGGAAGCTGGTGAGATCGCCGCCGCGAAAGAACGCCTCGGTTGCTAAGCCGGAGCCGAGCACGGTGACGGGCTTATCGGTGTACTTATGAGCCCGCTCGGCGCGACAGATGATCACGGCAGCCGCACCGTCGGTCACGGGGCAGCAGTCATAAAGCCCCAAAGGATACGAGATATACGGCGCTGTGAGCACGTCTTCAACGGAGCATTCAAAGCGATAATGAGCATACGGGTAGCGTGTGCCGTTACAGTGATTTTTGACGCTGACCAAGGCGATCTCCTCACGAGTGACTTTGTACTTGTGCATATAGGCCGTCGCGTGCAGCCCAAAAAACGCGGGCATGGTGACCCCCCGGCCGCCCCATAATTGTTTGACGGCTGATCTCTGTATATGTCCCGCGCCGTCGTCGCGCATCTTCTCTACGCCGACGACCAAGGCGACATCATAGACCCCCGCAGCGACGGCAAAGCACGCATTGCGAAAGGCATCACTGCCGGTGGCACAGGCGTTCTCAACGCGCGTGATGGGGATCTCAAAGAGCCCGGTGGCGTAAGCTAAGAGCACGCCCGAATTCCCCTGGGGTGGGTAGAGCGTGCCCAGCCAGGCCGCTTCGATCTCCTTGGGATCGAAGCCTTTATCTACACTTTTGAGCGCGTTGAGGTACGCTTCTTCGATCATTGTCTCAAAGCTTTTTTCAAAGAGCTCGCCGAATGTGATCATTCCTGCGCCGATGATCGCCACTTTGCCCCGAAAAGAATCCTTCATTACCCCGCCCTCCGGGTCGGTCGAAACTTATACGAATAGACGCTCAAGCCCGCATCGTCATAGAAGACTCTAAAGTCGGCTTCGACTTCGAGCCCGACTTTGAGCTCTTCGAGTTGGCACTCGATAATCTGCCCGTACACGCGCGCCCCGTTTTCTAGGTCTACCACGGCCAAGGGCAACGGCCTCTCAAAACCCTCCGGCAAACGATGCTGCACCACAAACGAGACGATCCGCCCCCGTGAGCCCATCTGGACTTCTGCAAACTCCGCTGGGGCACGGCAGACTTTGCAGGTGCGCCGCGGCTCCGGGAATTCGACAAAACCGCACTTTTTACATGTGTACCCGATCAATCTGGCGTTCTCGCGTGAGATTCTCCACGTCGGCGGGGTGTGCATCGTCACTCTCCCAAGAGCTTCAGATAGCGCAAGTACGTCGTATAGCTAATATACTCTTTCTCGGCTAATTGCTCTGCGACCGTGGGCCTAGAGGGGCTCGCTTTTCGCACGGTGAACGCCAGCGCGTCGCTGCCGCCTGGCCCCCAGGAGATCGCCAAAATCTTCTCCCCCGGCTGCGCTCGCTCCTCTAAAACCCCTGCTAGGTCAATCAATACCCCCGCACACCCAGCCGAGCCGATCTGAGACCCCAAAGAGAATAGTTTTTCAGGAGCGACCCCCAACTGAGAGACGACCCGTCCAGCCCAGCGGGGCTCCGGTGCACCAATTATTATATGAGCAAACTCCCCCAGTGCGATCCCCGACGTTTCCATCAATTGTCGTGCTGCACGAGCAGTGTGCTCAGAAAACCCCTTCTGGAAAACAAAACGCTCGTCGTCCATCTCTGCAAAACCGCCTTCGGGACGATACCGTCCAATGAAACCGTGCGAATGCGAGGCAATCCCATCAATCTGAGCTATACCGTCACGTGCCCCTAAGATAACCGCGCCAGCCCCAGCCCCGTTACTGAGCTCCCCATCCGACCCCGGTCGGGCTCTCAAAATATCCCCGCTGACGACCAGTCCGTACTCGATGCGCTGAGCAGCAAGAGCGTCGCTGCACGCTTGAAGCGCCGCAGTGACAGAGCGCGTCGAAAGCCCCAGATCGAGCAGTGTGGCAGGTCCATCAATTCCTAAGGCCAACGAGATGCTGCCGGCTAGGGAATGCTCGCTGTAGCCCGTCGAGACGCTGCACGCATAGATCGCGCCGATATCTCTTGCTTTGGTCTCTGAATGTGCCAGAGCGCGTCGGGCGGCCTTCACGCAGAGTGTAACGACGTCCTCATCGGGGGCCGGGACGGCCTTCTCCCCCCGCCCGCCTGAACGGTTCCACGCCCGATTGAGCTCTTCTAGCTTGATGCGATAGTATGGGACTGCCGTCCCGTAGCCGTGTATATCTGCCATGCTGGACTCACTCCAGCGTCCGCACGACGACGTTGAAGTCGCCGCCCCCGCTGGCTAACAGCTTCCCGTCCGGCGAGAATGCCACAGCCAGCACAAACTCGACGTGCTCGGTGAACGCCTGGATCTCTCGAAGAGCAGGCACCTCCCAGAGCTTGACAGCCCAGTCCATGCTCCCCGAAGCGAGCCGTTTTCCGTCGGGGTGAAACCGCAGGGCATGGGTACGATGACCATGCCCTGCCCGCTCGACCAACAATTTCTTTTCTGGCAGATCCCATAACCGGATGACCCCGTCGCTGCCGGTCGAAGCCAAGAGTCTTCCATCTGGACTGAAGTCTACAGAGAAGACGGCTGCCACACGCACCGGCAGCACGCCCAGCAAAGCCCCCGTCTGGGCCTCCCACACACGAATCTCGCCGTCGCCTCCCCCGGAGGCAATGATCGCGCTATCCGGGCTGACGGCAAGGGCGAAAACTGTCTTACGATGCCCTACGAGAGTTCTCACGAGTCGCCCGGTTGCGGCGTCCCAAACCCGAACGGTCGCATCTTCTGCTCCGGTGACTAAAAATTTTCCGTCAGGGCTATAGGCTGCCGAATGGACCCAGCCGACATGGCCTTCAAGATTCAGTAATTGCCGTCCCGTCTCGACCTCCCACACAGAAGCGAGCTGGCTATCGCCGTTGGCCGTGAGTAAGCGCTTCCCGTCGGGGCTGAACGACAGGGCAAAGACCGTCCCCATGCTGTCGGCAATGACACGCTTCGGTCGGCCGGCCGCCCAGTCCCACAGATAGATCGTGCCATTGCCCTGGCCGCTCGCTAAGATTTTTCCGTCCGGGCTGAACTCCATGGAAAAGATCGTGCTCTGGGGGCTGAACGTCTTGACAACAGACTGTGAGGTGGCAGTCATGCCCAACAGAAGCATCAGAAGATTCAATACCAACATCAGACGACGTGCCCCATACATAACAATCCGACTCTCCTTGTTTTTTCTTGGTCATCTATGATAGACTACAGAAAGATGGGCTGTCAACAGTCCCGCTTGCGATTACATCTGTTTTTGTGATATTGTTTATCCTATCCCTGAAGGTTGTCGAGCGTCCACTATGCACAGCATACGAGTTCGCGGCATCTATGCGACAGCGCTGGCAGCGTTGACACTTGATCATGGCTGGAAGGTCGTGCAACCAACAGAAGAGCTTCGGCCCTACACAGACCCCGACGATCGCTTTGCCCCCTTTGATCTCGACGTGCGAGATCGCGACGATAAGCAAGGCATCCTCACTGTGGGGGCCGAAGCGCCTTTGAACGTTCTGAAAGAACTATTTTTGGCAGAACTTCCGGACGCTTTCGCGTACCCGGCCCCCACAGAACTAGGCGCGATCTATCTGGGAGTGGTCCATAAAAAGCGCTCGTGGGGCTACGAGGTAGACCTCGGGGGAATGATGGGCTTTCTGCCTCAAACTGAACTGACGGGCCCTCTCAAGAAGGGCGAAGCCATCCGCGTCCAGATTCAGGACGTAGCTCATCATCAGCCCATCGTGACTACGCAACTGAGCCTGGCGGGCCTGTTTGCTGTGCTCTCACAAGAGAACGGCGTGGGCGTCAGTAAGGAGATCACGGATTCTCATGAGCGCAAGCGGCTGCTGGCTTTGGGGAGAGAGTGTGTTGCTAACGGCTGGGGCGTGATCTGGCGCACTGGGGCCTGTGGGCGGGACGCGAGAGAGCTTCAAGGGGAGATCAAGCGCCTGCAACGCGAATTGCAGAAACTAGAGGGCCATCCTGAAGAGGGCATCCCCGGCCAATTGAGAGCAGGGCAGCCCACGCTGCTCTTTGAGTTCCCCGGGGCAAGCAAGCAGACGCTCGATCGGTGGCGAGCGCGCCTCGTGCCGACGGAACCGGGCTATCATCAGCACCAAGTCGATAAGCGCGCCGGGGCTTCTCCGGCTCTAGGCGATACCGTAGCCATCGAGCATGTCAAAGTGTCAACGGAGCTGAGCGTGGTAATGAGCGGTCGGGTCGTAGAAGCAGCCCCACAACGAGTAACAGTACGCAGGGAAATTCACGGCAAGGGCCAGTACGATGGCCTGGGGGTGCCCAAGGAGCTTGGCGACTACGCCCTGAGCGAATTCTGTGCCGGGTCTTGGAAGTACGAGACGCGCTATTACACGCGCGAGGGCCAGCTGAAGGGCATTTATGTGAACGTCAACACCCCCATAGAGATCTATTCAGACCGTGTGCGCTATGTAGACTTAGAGCTCGACGTTGTCCAGCGACCGGGCGAGCAAGCGTCTATTGTCGATGAGCCGGATTTGCAGGACGTTGCTCATCTGTTGAGCCCACGGTTGCTGGCGCGGACACGCGCCGTCGTATCTGAGTGCGTTCAGCTTCTGAACGAGGGCAGATATGGCGCGACATGACTGGGCTCAATATAATCTTGGAGAAACCACAACGGAGGAGATGTTCGTGAGCGCGAAGCGTCCACCCAAAAGGCCAGCTCCGAAGGCCCAGATGCCCTGGTATCGGCAGCCGGTGGCTCTGGGAATCGTCGTCGGCGCGATCGTCGTCGTCGGTCTTGGTGTTCTAACGCTGCTCTCTTCGCGTCCCAGCGAGAGCTTTCAGGTCACCCGCCCTGTGGGACAGGACTTTCTCCCGGAGCTGGGCGATCCCACTGCCCCGGTGACGGTCTACGAGTATGCGGACTTTCAGTGCCCGGCCTGCGGTATTTTTGCAAGACAATACAAGCCCAGAATTGAAGAAGATTATATTAAGCCGGGGAAAGTTCGACTGGTCTACAAAAACTTCGCGTTCTTGGGGCCAGAGTCCGTCTGGGCCGCGGAAGCTGCGTATTGTGCAGCCGAGCAGGGAGGCTTTTGGGCTTATCACGATAAATTGTTCGCCAATCAGAGAGGGGAAAACCGCGGCGCGTTTAGCAAACCCAATCTGGTGCGCTTCGCCCGCGAGCTGAGGTTGAAAGAAGAAGACTTTAAGACGTGTCTCGACTCCGAACGGTATAAGCAAAAGGTGCAAGACGAAGCGCGTGAAGGGCAAGAGCAAGGCGTCAACTCCACACCGAGCTTTATCATCAATGGACAGATCGTGCGCGGCGTAGACTATCTGGGCCTGCGCGAACTGATCGAAAGGAGTCTCTCTCGATGAAGACGGCAACGTGGCGGCTGTGGGGCATTTCAGTCTTGGCGCTTATCGGGCTGGGCGTTGCTGGGTATCTGACCTATGAGAAATTCAGCGGGGGTGGGCTCATCTGTTGGGGCGCAAGTCGAGATTGTGAAACCGTGCAGAACAGCCCCTATAGCCAAGTCGGCCCCATCCCTGTGGCCGTGATCGGCTTGATCGGCTATCTGGTCTTTCTTGTCGTTACGGCTTTGCAGATACGCACTTCGTCGTTGGAGACACGTCGGACTCTCGCTGGGCTGAACTTTGGGTTGGCATTAGGAGCTTTTTTGTATTCGCTCTATCTAACATATCTTGAGCTTTTTGTGATCTACGCTATCTGCACCTGGTGTGTCATCTCTGCCGTGCTGGTGATGCTTATATTGGTCTTGGCGATCTGGGAGCTGACAGCTCTCAGTACAGAGGCTCAAGCAGAGCTATCTCACTAGAATCTCCCCCCTTGACAAATCTGGCTCTGGGCCGTACTCTCTTCACAGCAGGAGGAGGCTCATGCGGAGTTTTGTTCTGGTGCTTGGGCTTATAGCTCTGACAGCCGAGCCGATGCTGGCTCAGCCCCGCATCGAGGCGATAGACCTCGGCTTCAATGGACGCTTTCTGCCAGGGGCCTTGACGCCGATCGTCGTCTCGCTCAGCAACACCGGGACGACACAGCGCTTCGATCTTGAAGTCTCGCAAGAAGTACGCGATCTCAACGGGAGAAGCTCTGTAGAGCGTCTGCGGCTGCCGGTCAGCTTGGGCAGCGAAACCCGGAAAAATATATCTTTCGATTTCTCCATGAAGAGCGTCAGCGCTCCCCTGCAGATCAAACTCTTCGCCGGCCCCCACGAGATCGTTCGCACAGAAATAGACGTACGTGAACGGTGGAGCGAGGCCCCGTTTTCATTGGGGGTGGCCCTCCATCACAACCAGATGCGGAATTGGGAAACGATAGAGCCTGAAAAATTGCCGAAGCGGTGGACCAGCTATCAGAGCGTTCAGCGTATCTACTGGGGACGATTGGACCCGGGACGCTTGAGCGCGCAACAGCGGGCGGCGCTCTACGGATGGTTGCTCAGAGGCGGCGAACTGATCGTATTATCAGGTGATAATTGGTACGAGCAGGCTTCGGTCGCGCGGCCATCGCTGGCGACGGCTTGGTGGGCTCATCTCATGCCCATTGCAAACGGGCACGTTGTCCGCAGAGAGCTCAACGGTCGAGAAGTCTCCTGGCTCGAAGGCGATCTGCGTGCTGGAGCCCGGGTGGCAGCAGAAGCCGATGGTCGTCCTATCGTGTGGGAGCTCCCTATCGGTTACGGCAACGTCTTGCTTGTGGCGCTGGACGCCCTTCCCTCAGAGGTGAAGCTTCTCGAAAGTTCAAGAGAAGATCGCGAAACTGCCGAAGGTGACCAGTTGATCGTCAACGCGCTGGGAGCTATGACCGTGCGCCTGCCCTCTCGAGAGATACTGAGCGCTGTGCTCATACTCTTTGTTGTAGGAATCGGATTAAGTGGGATATGGGCTGTGCGACATGCGAGAGGCACTCTCTGGGTAGCGTGCTCAGCGGTTGTTCTCTCTCTGGTGCTCTTTGGATATCTTCAGAGCCCGGCGTTCTCCAAAGACAGATATTCTCTGGACCTAGGGGTGCTGCTCGCCTGGCAGGGCGAGCCACTCGCCTGGGAGCAGAGCTGGTACGGCGTCTTCTTCCGCCGATCCCACGACGAAGCGCTCGCCGTGTCAAGTGACTCCGCGAAGGTGTTGGAACCAATGCGGGCCACGCGCCCCTCGGGCGATGTCTCGACAGAGATAACACCTACAGGGATGAGATATCTTCGCTTTCGCAGCGAGCGTGAATCGGTGCGTTTCTTCAAGGCGGAGCGCATAATAGAGCTGCTGTGGGACTTCCGGGTGGACAGGACAGCCCTCCCGCCACACGTAAGGGTGTATAATCAGGCAGCTGTGCCGCTCCAGGACGCGGTCGTGCAGATCGGAGAAGAGTTCTATAATCTAGGTACAATTGCTGCTCAGGCCGAGTTGGTTCGTCCGCTCACAGCAGCGATCAGCAAGGACGAATGGCTTCATGGACTATCAGAAGAGCGTCGGATGTTGTGGCAACGCTGGGGGAGTTTTCTATCGGGAGAAGCTCTGCTGGGTTGGGCTGACGGCGCCTCCCCGTGGGCCATGGCCGATAACGAGGAGCGCACGATCATCAGACTTGTGCTCATTCAGGGAACCAAAGGAGCAGAGTGAGATACTACGCCAAAGCCCTTGACATTGTTTCTGAGCTGGTCACACCGGCCACCCGGTCAGTCTATTTGAGCTACTTGATTTTATCGGGTATCCCACTGTTGATGGCCTTGCCGTCCACAGCTCGGATTGATGAGCTCGTCAAGCCACGTCCGAGCATGTTGTCCGTTTTTACTACAGTAACGACCTTGCTTTTTACGATCTACTCTCTCAACTTTGGGCCCGTCCACGCGAAGCTGAAAAAGACTCTGAGAGAGATTCAAATGAGCGTGCTGGCGCATGTCTGTCTCTTGCTGGTGCTCAGCTTGCCCTACTGGACGGTCTTCCAGGGCCTCAGCGGCCACTCGATAGGTCGGGTTTTAGGAGCATTGACCTATCTAGTTCTTTATGGATGGTGCTGGGCCTTGGGAGGGTTGGTGATCGGATTGCGTTGGCCGTCGGAGATCGCGCAGTTCAATCTCAAGTACGCCCTGCTGGTCGCCAGTATGCTCGGAACGTTCTTCATATTGCGGCCGCTCAACCCATTGCTCACTCTTTCGATATGGTTCGGAGAGGGCTCTGTGAGCGAGCAGTGGGGGTTCTTATTGATAGGCTATGGGGGACTGGTCTTGGTGTTCCTCGCTCTTTTCGTTTGGGTAACGATTCTCCTAGGCAAGAGAGAACCATTGACAATAGAAGGAGGGATATTGTGAACTCGTTCGAAGCCGTACGCGCCCAATTGCAGCGTCGCCAGCGTCTCCTGCAGGGACTCACCATAGCTAGTTGGACGTTATTGGTTACACTAGGGCTCACAGCAATTGCATTGCTGCTGGGAACATTTCGGGTCATGCCAATACTCTCTTTCGCATGGTGGGGGTCTAGCAACTGCTTGATTGCTGTTGTGGGCTTTCTCTGGGGGTGGTTCCGCCCTCTGAATGTAACTGAGGTGCTCTTTCGCGCAGACCGCAACGCTCACTGTGAGGAGAAGCTGGTGACGTTGCATGAACTTAGATCCGGCCAAGGTCCGCAAGAATTTCTGCCACTGCTCGAAAAACGCCTGGAGAGAATATCTGTATCCGCGGCCCTGCCCCTAGGGCGCACAGAACGCAGACGATGGTTGAGTGTTCTGGCGCTCGCTCTTTTGTGTGTGGGGATGACACGCTTCATTCACCCAGGAATTTTTATCTGGAGTTATACGGACAGATCAGCATCTGTACGATCACCGGAGCCTGCTCCGACGCCACTGCCACAACAAGAGGCCCGCACTGCTGAACTGCTTCAGACACCGCCGCCCGCATTGGCTCACAAGCTCCCCGCCCTGCGAGAGCGTCTAGATCAAGCGCGTGCAGCTTTGGCCCAGAATCCCAGTGATGTGCGCGCGCGCGCTATGCTGCAGCAGCTTCAGAGGGAGATTAGCCAAGAACAAGGCCGACTCTTGCATCTGCCTCCGGCCGATCAGGGGCCCCCTCCAGCATCGGGAAAGCCCAAGAATGACTCTTCTCTAGTGGAAAATCCCCCAGGCGCCCCCCCCGGCGACGACCTGCCCCGTGGGCAGTCTGCGCTGGACAGACTCATTCACAGTCTGCGCAACGTCCAGGGGCAAGCGCAGGATCTTTCGCCGGAAGAGATGCAGCGCTTGCTCGATCAGTTGCGCTCTGGGAATCCAGAAGCCGCAGCGATCGTCCAGCAAGCCTTACACACCTCGCGCAATGACCGAGAATTCAGCGAAAAGCTCGAAGAAGCCCTCAAGAATCTGGAAGCTCGTCATGATCTCAACCAGCAACTGGAGCAGTTAAAGCGCGAGGCCCAGTCGGCACTATCGCAGTCAGAGGCGCAGACAGCAGCACGTCCTGACAAAGAAAATCAGACTGCATTGCCTTCCGGCGAGAGTGCGGAGGGCTCTGTGCAGCAAGCCGACGTGCCAGAAGGAACGGAATCCGTCGAAGGGCCACGCGATGAGAATGCTGTGTCAAAGCCGTCGGGAGGCCAGGGCAAGGCTCCTCTTGACCCCGAAGCCGTAAAAGATCTGCCCGACCTGGCGCAGCTCCAGGCTCAATCGCTCCCCGTGCGTGGAGCCCCCGATGAGAACGTGCAGATTCTCTTTGACATCATCAGCACGGGATTGCCCCAAGAGACGGACATTGAAGGCCAGCCAGCTGCGATCCAGATTGACTATCAGCAGGTCGAGACGGTGTTGGAAACGTTAGAGATTCCCAGCGAGCTCCGTGAGGCCGTGCGTCAATATTTTCTGAGTCTAGCACAATAACGGGGAAGGAATAAGAAAAAGAACGGCACGGATGGGGGCAGGACAGGGGAAGAGGGCCGGAAAGGCTGAGTATGATCACTGAGAGACACATTCGCGACCTCCAAGAGAAATTTCACGTGCTCTTTGAGGAGATTGGCTCTGTCATCATCGGGCATAATGAAGTCATCAAACAGGCGCTCATCGGGCTGTTGTGCGGCGAGCATCTCTTGTTAGAGGGCGTGCCGGGGTTGGGCAAGACGCTCTTCGTGCGCACCTTGGGGAAGGCGGTGGGCTTGAAATTCTCGCGTATTCAGTTCACACCGGATTTGATGCCAGCGGACATCGTGGGAACGCGCATTCTCTTGGAAGATGAATCCGGACGACGATATTTTGAGTTTGCCCGTGGCCCGGTCTTCGCCCATCTCGTCTTGGCCGACGAGATCAATCGAGCGACGCCGAAGACCCAGTCCGCCCTGTTGGAGGCCATGCAAGAGCGCAGTATCACCGTCAGCGGGGAGACTTATAGATTAGAAGAGCCTTTTATGGTCCTTGCGACACAGAACCCTCTTGAGATGGAGGGCACCTATCCCCTGCCGGAAGCTCAGATTGACCGTTTTTTCTTTAAGATTCTGTTGCGCTACCCCACGGTGGGCCAGTTAGAGCAGATCATCGAGCGTCACGGCGGCAGTCCGGATACTCTCGCCGTGCGGCAGGTGCTCAACCGCCACGAGCTTCTTGAAGCGCAACGACTTGTCGCCAGCTGGCCTATCGCGTCACCTCTGCGTCGCTACGCAGCTCGATTGGTTGACGCGACACAGCCGACTTCTGCAAGCGCCCCGGAGCTCGTCAAACAGTATGTGGAGTACGGAGCCAGCCCTCGTGCTGCGTTGGCTTTGGTGCGCGGCGCCAAGGCTCATGCTTTTCTATCTGGTGAATTGCACACCCGGCTCGTTGATGTGCAAACCGTCTATTATCCCAGTTTGGTCCATAGAATTATCCGCAATTTCCGCGGTGAGGCCGAAGGCATCCCCGTCGAGAGCATTCTCCAACAGGTCTTCGATCATGTCCAGCCAACTTGACGAGTCTTTCTTCAAGAGACTGTCTGCTCTCCAGTTGCTGGTGCGCAGACGATTTCTCAGCTCTACCGGTCGGTGGACCACCCGGCGAGCTGGGATGAGCTTAGAGTTTGCTGAGTATCGAGAGTATCACCCTGGAGATGACTTTCGCTCTGTAGATTGGAATCTCTACGGGCGGCTGGACCGGCTCTTTGTCAAGGTTTTTCAGCGTGAAGAAGACGTGCCGATCTATGTGCTCATAGATACGAGTCGCTCCATGGCTGTGGGAGACAAACTGCACTATGCAGCCCAGCTGGCGGGAGCGATCGCGTACTTAGGGTTGAAGGAGATGAACCGAGTCGGAATCTTCCCCTTCGCGCGAGACCTCGCCCAGGGTGTGCCTCCACGGGCCGGTATGGCTCACTTGCATACTGTCTTCAGTTTTCTTGGAGCGTTGGAGCCCGGTGGGCAGACGTCGCTCAACGAGGCCCTCGAGCAGTTCAGCAAGCTCCCCTTGCGCAAGGGCCTGGTTGTGCTGTTCAGCGATATGCTGGATCAGCGGGGGTATGAGCAGGGGCTCTTGAATCTGCTTTTTAAGAGATTCGAAGTCGTCTTAATACAGATATTAGCAGCCGACGATCTCGACCCGCCAGTGGGCTACGAAGCCCGCCTCTGCGATAGCGAACAGCCGGTGGAGTTCTCCGTGGCCGCGGGCGCTGTGGCCCACTATCGTGAGCAGCTGCACCAGTATGAAAGGGCGCTGGAGTCTTTCTGTCGCGAGCGACAGATCAGATATATCTTGCTCTCGGCGGCTCAGCCGCTGGAGCGTGCTCTCTTTGAGGACTTGCGCGGGGTGCTCTTTCAATGATCTTTTTGCAGACATGGGCCTTTGGGCTTCTGGGATTGGCCGGCGTGATCACGGTGCTGTACTTTTTGCGGCGGCGCGAGGAACGTCTGACCGTCTCGGCTCTCTGGCTCTGGCGGAAAGCACAAGAGCAGCCGCGCAGCGCTCTTTCGTTCTGGTGGACGAAGATCGGGCTCTTGCTCGTGCAGCTTGCGGCGCTTGCGGCGCTCGTCTTTGCCCTCGCCGCACCAACGCTGCCGCACGTCGGCGCAGGCACGTTCGCTATTGTGATCGATGGCAGCGCGAGCATGCAGACTCAAGAGCAAGAACACACACGCTACGCACGTGCTCTCGCGTTGGCCGTAGAACAGATCGAACGACGTCGCCCGTCTCGCATCACAGTCATTCAAGCCCAGAATGCCCCACGGCTGCTCGTGCCCTTAACAGAGAATCGGGCTCAGGCTATTGAGAGACTCATATCTTCTCGTCCGACGCTGCAGAGCAATGCATCTGGAGCCACCGTGCTGCAGATACTGCGCAGCCAGAACGAACTGGAAAATTATGATGAGATCATCTCTATCAGTGACCGCCCATCTTTTGATTTGTTCTCATGGGTTTCGGTCGGCAGCCCCCGAAAGAATCTCGCGATCACCGGGTTTGCTGTTCGCCGCGCTCCTGAGGCAGCGGCGGGCCTCGCGCTGTGGGCTCAGCTGGAGAATTTCTCCGAGGAGCCGTTGGCAGGTGTGCTGAGGTTTTTTGCGGAAGAGACGGAGATTTTCAGTGAACCGGTGCGTGTAGAGCCCACAGAAAGGCGCTCTGTCGAGATGCTGTACTCCGGAAATACTACTGGTCGCTTCATGGCTGCTCTCGATGTTGCTGACGATTTCGCCTTTGACAACACTCGGTATTGGGTCATGCCAGCAAGGCCCACGCTCAAAATCTTATGGGTGGGAGAACGAAACTTCTTTCTCGAGAGGGCACTCAATATATTTGCAAAGCTTGAGATCGAAAGACCGGCGAGTGCTGCCGATAATATCAGCGCAGCGGAAAACTATGATCTGGTCATCGCCAACGGGGTGGAGCTGCGCTCTCTCCCTGCCGGACGGTTTTTCTTGGTTAACAGTTCTCTGGAGCCATTAGTTGGGCTGGGGGAGATCGTTGTCGAGAGGGCCTTGCCCCAGCTGCGCCAACCCGCTCATCCCCTCGTTCAGAACGTGCATACGGAACACCTCCAGACGACGAACTTCCGTGAGGCTGAGTTTGCTCCCCCAGTGCAGACGCTGGTTGCCTCCAACGGCCGGCCGATTTTGGCAGCGTACAAATTGGGGGTCTTGAGTTTTGTCTACCTTGGAACGGATTTGCGGGCGTCGCCCTTGGTGCTGACCCCGAGTTTCCCTATTTTGGTGCAGAATGTCATGCGCTGGCTTCTGCCTGAAACGAACCTCCCACCGGAGCAGTTTGTCTCCGAGCAGTTTCCTGTTCCGGGCTTCACTGACCGAGGGGCGGTCAATCTCGATCCCAGTGAGTCGCAGATCAACGCCCTCGGTGAAGGGCAACCACTCGCTCGTAATGTGCATACAGAAAAAATACACACGCAAGTCCCCGTATGGTATTACGGTGCTTGGGGGGCTTTGGGCTTGCTCTTGATAGAGCTATTCTACAGCGGACTCTTCGCGCAGCGCCGCAAGGGAGTGGGAGCTTGATCTTTGATACACCTTGGGTGCTGTTGTTTGTAGGTGCGCTAGCCCTTTGGATGTGGCTCAAATGGGGGTATGTGCGCACGCTGGCAGATCGTCTTGCGGCATTGCTCCGTTTTGGATCTCTGGCGATGCTCTGCGTGGCGCTCGCGGGGCCGAGGTTCGCCCAGAGCGCATCAGATCGCTTTCTTTATTTTCTTGTTGATCGCTCAGCAAGCGTGGGCGTCGAAGCCCCACAGATTCTCCGTCTCGTGCAGACCTTGGCGCAACCCGCTGAGAAGACATCATATGGATTGATCAGTTTTGGCGCTGAGCCGCTTATCGAGTCCCCTTTCGCACCGACCCTGCAATTATCAGAGTTCCAGACTGAGCCAGATACCAAGGCGACCGATCTGGCAAGCGCTGTGCAGTTGGCCCTCGAGACATTCCCCAGGGCAGGCCGCCGCGAGATCGTGTTGTTCACTGACGGGCAGATGACCTCCGGTGACCTGACGACCGTCCTGGCACGTGCCCGCCGTGAGGGTGTGCCCATCCACGTCTGGCCAGTATCAGAAGAATCACCCGAAGTCTGGTTGTATGATCTTCAAGTGCCCGATGAAGTCGCGCCGCACCTGCTCTTCCCCATCCGGGTACAGATCGGCGCGACTGTTGCCGGGACTGGGACGTTGTTGCTGTACCGGAACGATCAATTGGTGCAAAATCTCTCAGTAAATTACAGCCCGGGAGTTAAAGAACTGCGCCTGACAGAGCAAGTGGAAGCTCCGGGAACTTACTCGTACAGGGTCTATCTGAAAGCTGAGTCTGATCGTCTGATAGAGAACAATGAGCTGTATGGAGCAACGATCGTGCCGGGCGACCCGCAGGTGCTCCTAGTTGAGCGTTCTCGTGGGGAGAGCCCTGTGGCGCGGCTCCTGCGCAGTGCCGGTTTCTTATTTGAACAGACGACCTTCGAGGCGTTCTCGATCAACGATGTTTCGCTTGCAGGCTACAAGGCGATTGTGTTGAACAATGTCCCTTTGGCAAGGCTCACGGCAGGGCAACGGCGCTCGCTGAAACGCTTTGTCGCCGATGTGGGCGGTGGGCTCTTGCTCATTCAGGGACGAGAGGCCGTCGAGGGACTGGAAGAGCAGCCCCCTGAAGAGCTGGCCGATCTCGAAGAGCTGTTGCCCGTTTCATATCTGGTTCCAGAACCGTATCAGGTTCCGGGGCTCGCTCTAGTTTTCGTGATGGACCGTTCTGGGAGCATGGGCGACCCCGCCGGTGGTGGCATTCCTAAAATAGAGATTCTCAAGCGCGCAGCCCTGCGCAGCTTAGAAGTCTTAGACCAAGACGACTGGGTTGGGCTGATCGCCTTCGATACGGACCATACATGGATCGTGCATCTTAAGCCTCTCGGTGATAAACGGGAGTTCAACGCCAATATTCAAAGATTGACCGCCAACGGTGGCACGGATCTCTATTTTGCGCTGAAAGAGGCCTTCGACACCTTAGAGAGAACCCCGGCGCGCATCAAACATATTTTGGTCTTCACCGATGGGCACAATAACAATAAACGCGAACGAGAATACCGTGAGCTCTATGAGCGCCTCTCCAAAAGTTCGATACGTGTCTCGACGTTGGGGATTGACCGAGCGCCCAATGAAGGGTTTTTGATGGAGCTGGCCGCCGCCGGGCGCGGGAGGTATCAACGCGTGCAAGAGTTTACGGACTTACCGGTCTTCTCTCTGCGAGAAGTCCGCCGGATCGCGCGGCTGCGCTGGATCGAAGGGCCGTCTTCTGTGCAAGCGATGGCTTCTGATATAGTCCTGCCGCCGCCCTTGCAGGGGTATGTGCTCACCTATGAGCGACCGGCGGCGCACACGGTGCTGCGGGCCACTCACGACCCGATTCTGGCGTTCAAGCGATATGGGTTGGGCAACGTAGGCGTGCTCAATACGGACTTAGCAGGAGAGGGATCGCGAGAATGGCTGGCCTGGGAAGAGCTCGGCAGGTTACTCGGGAGCAGTATCGCACGTATCTACAGACATACCCCCCAAGAGAGCGATATAGCCATCCAGACGGTGTTTACCGATGGGGCTGTAGAGATCTTCGCTGATGTGCGTGCAGGGAGCCGGTGGGGGTCAGGGCTGGATGTCAGGGCGAAAGTGACCGGGGGCCCGGAGGTTTCTTTCTCTCAAGTAGCACCTGGACGATATCGAGCGCAGATGGAGCAGCCAGCGAGTGGGCTGTACATGCTGCATATCGAAGCGCAGCGAGCAGGGCAAGTGCTCGCTGAGGTCAACCGGCCTCTTGCGGTGCCGTATGCTGAAGAATACCGCCGGCTGGGAGTAGAGACCGAGAGATTGAACCAAATTGTCCATGCGACGGGGGGGCAGTTTTTGGAGCGGCCGGTCTTGCCGCCGCCTCCGGCGGGGGGCGGTCGGCAGGGGTACCGAGAGATGTGGCCTCTTGCCTTGTTGATCGCCTTGGGGCTTTTTATTGCCGACTTGGCCGCCCGCAAACTGCTGTGGCTCTTGGAGCGTTAAATTTGCCTGTGGGCTCTGTGTTCTGGTATAAGTAGCCATTCGGAGGTGGTCAGATGTTCGAGCGTTGGTTTGGCGGGTTGAGCGGCTGGGCGACGATCCCGTTACGCTTAGCCGTGGGGATTATCTTTGCTGCACACGGCTGGCAGAAGTTTTCCGGCGGGTTGGACGGTGTCGCCGGCTTTTTCGGGAGCGTGGGCATTCCTCTGCCGGAGGTCTCGGCTTTTCTTGTCGCCTTCGTCGAGCTGGTCGGTGGGATCGGCTTGATCTTGGGATTTTTTACGCGCTACTGGGCGCTCTTGCTTGCCATCGTGATGATCGTCGCGATCTTCACGGTGAAGCTCCCAAACGGCTTATTGGGCATGCAAGGGCGACCAGGCTATGAGCTGGATTTGGCTCTACTGGTTGGCTCTTTAGCTTTACTGCTGACCGGGCCAGGCCCCCTATCTTTGGAGAAGGCGATCTTCAACCGCGAGCTCTAGTCACCAAATTTTCACGTTCTCTCCATGTACTTAGAACGGAGTGCTCTGTACAATGTCAGTAATCTTCTAGACATATACAGAACCTCCTTGCAGGGAACAGGGAAGAAGTGAGGGACGACTGAGCGACGAGCCCCGATCTCGGGGCTCGAATTCTTTTCTATGGGCACCGAACGTTTGTTCGTGGCGCATCTGCAACGACAACTAGAAGCTGCCTATCGGGGCAGTCGCTGGCACTCGCTGCACCGAGCTATCAACGGCCTAAAGCCTGAAGAAGCCCGGTGGCGGCCCCCGCACTATAAAGGGTTCCCGTGGTCGCACGGCTCGATTGTAGAGATTCTCTTTCATATAGGCGGAGATACGCTCTACCAGCTCGATTACGCTTTTGGTGCGGGCTCGGTGACGTGGGAGCAGTTGCAAGCCCGCTTTCAGCGTGAAGGGGGCGATCTCCGCGCCGCGATCAGGCTGCTTGACGAGAGCTTTGCAGCGCTCCAGAAAAATCTCGAAAGCCTGACAGATGCTGATCTTACTCGCACCTACACGCCCCCTGACGGGAAGACGCAAAAGTCTCTTGGCGAGCTCTTTCAAATGCTCTTGGAGCACTATCTCTATCACGCGGGGCAGATTGTTTATATCAGAAATCTGTGGGCCGGATTATAAGCCCCACAGCCCTGATGCGATGGCGCTCCCGCGTGAACGCCCACTTAAGATGTATAGAAGGAGTGAAAGCGCCATGGGCCACTATGAAGAAACCTTTCGAGAATCTCTCGAGAATCCCGATCTTTTCTGGGGCAATGCCGCATGTGCTGTAGTAGGGGTGGCTGACGGTCTCAAAGGGGAGGTCCCGCTAGGGTTTATCGTGCTCAAGGCGGGGGTCAATCGCGATCACCGAGAGATTGTCTCTGAGGTAATGCAGATGGTGCGCTCGGCGCTATCGCTTCGTTGCAGCACGTTGTCGTCGTGAGCCGGCTGCCCAAGACGCGTAGCGGCAAGATTTTGCGTGGCACGATGCGCCAGACGGGCAAGCGTACAAGGTGCCGTCCACCATAGACGACCCGGTGATTCTTCAAGAGATCGAGAGTGCGGTCCAGGCGATAGGCTACGGAAAGAAGGCCGCAAGCTCGACGTGATCTTTCACGAGTTGTTCGAGCAAGGCTATCTTATCTATGGCATCTTTGGTGAGCAACGGCTCGACGCTTTCGATGTGCTTGGCCGTCTCGTAGTAGGGGACGAGCAAGAGGGGGACGTTACGCTTTTTCCTTGAGCTTGACAGCCTCATTGGACAACGATTATACTAAAGTTTCCTAAAGCTAAGAAATTTGGCGCAAAGAAACAAAGACGATGCTAGAGCAGATATTTGTCTCGATAGCAGGGCCAAACCCGATCATGCAGGGGCTCTTGGGCGGAATTGTCATCACGGTGCTGAACACTATAGGTGCGCTCGCCGTCTTGGTCTGGCGCAGACCTTCTGAAAGATTTCTCGACGGTGCGCTCGGTTTCTCTGCCGGAGTGATGCTCACCGCCAGCTTTACGAGCCTCATCCTGCCGGGGATCAATTACGGCGGCATCTGGCCGGTGCTCCTCGGCATGGCCTTGGGTGTGGGTATTCTCGACCTGTCCGACCATATCGTGCCCCATCTGCACGTGCACTCCGTCTTGGGCCACGAAGGGCGATCTGCACGGCGTATCAGGGCTGTCTGGCTCTTCATCATTGCGATCACGCTGCACAATATGCCGGAGGGGCTGGCCGTAGGTGTGGGGTTTGGCTCCGGTGATCTGTCCAATGCCGTGAAGCTGATGCTCGCGATTGGCATCCAGAACATCCCCGAAGGGTTGGCCGTTTCGGTCTCGGCGCTCAGTGCTGGTCTGGGGGCGTACTTTTACGCGAGCTTCGTTGGCGTGCGGGCCGGGCTTGTAGAAATCCCGCTGGCACTCTTCGGGGCGTGGGCCGTGCAAGTAACTCAACCATTGCTGCCCTATGCGATGGGCTTTGCTGCCGGCGCGATGCTCTATGTCATTAGCGATGAGATCATCCCGGAGACGCACCGTAAGGGCCACGAGCGCACGGCTACCTTGGGCATGATGCTCGGCGCTGCCGTGATGCTCTATCTCGATGTAGCGTTGGGATAAGATACTGACTAAGATCAGCTCCTGCCCTGAGTCTCATCAGCGATTTTTCACAGCGTGTGCGCTAGAATAGGGCGATACTGCGAGGAGGAGGAGGTCGCACTGGTTTGGAGCCCAACGGAATAGAAAAAGACAGCGCGACTAGAAACGATTTTCTGCAACTCTATCTCAATGAGATCAAGCGTCATCCTTTGTTGTCAGCAGAAGAAGAGTACGCAGTAGCCCAGCGGGCAGCGCAGGGCAATGCACGCGCTCGAGAGCGCCTGATCACCTCCAACCTGCGCCTGGTCGTGAGCATCGCTGCCAAATATCGCGACCTCGGTGTGCCCCTCTTAGATCTCATCCAAGAGGGTAATATCGGACTGATCACCGCTGTTGAACGATTTGATCCCAACCGCGGCTACAAGTTCAGCACCTACGCGACCTGGTGGATTCGTCAAGCGATCATGCGCTCGTTAGTCAAGCACTTGCGCTTGATTGCCGTGCCCGACTATTTGGTCTCGTTGCTGCACAAAATCACCCAACTGGAGGAAGAGCATCTGCAGGAGCACGGCAGCCTCCCGCCCCACGCGGAACTGGCAGAAGAGATCGGAGTCTCTCGGGAGACATTGATGCGCCTGTTACAGGTGCGCCCCTTTGCCCCCTCTCTCGATACTCCCCTCGGCGAAGAAGAGCACGAAACGATGCTGGAGAGCATGGTTGCCGACCAAGCAACGCCGGAACTGGAGACCATGCGCGCCGCGCAGCGTGAACGACTAGAGCGGGCTTTGGCCGAGCTGGATGCGCGAGAGCGCCGCATTGTAACATTGCGCTACGGATTAGAAGACAACCATCCCCGGACCCTCGTTGAGATCGGCATGTCGCTGAATTTGAGTCGCGAGCGCGTGCGCCAGATCGAAGCCCTAGCCCTGAGCAAGCTGAAGCAATCGAGCCATCTGCGCGGCTTCTCAGAGCTCCATCGTCTCCTTCCAGTCGGCAATATGAGCCGTACGCCCTAGTTTGGCCTCGATGGCCTTTTTCAAGGAGACCAAACTGTGCATTTCGCCGTGGACCAGATAGAGCTTCTCTGGTTTCTTGGCGTGCATGAGGAACCGTAAGAGTCCGGCTTGATCGGCGTGTGCGGAAAACCCGTTGATTGTCCACAGTTGCGCACGGGCTGCGACCTCTTCACCGAAGATGCGCACAGTGCGCGCTCCGTCAACCAGTTTTCGCCCGAGGGTCCCTTCGGCTTGGTAGCCCGTAAAGATAATACTGCACTCCGGGCGCCACAGGTGGTGCTTGAGATGATGTAAGATGCGCCCTCCCGTGCACATGCCGCTGCCAGCGATGACGATCGCATGGCTGGAGATCGCGTTGATCGCTTTGGACTCTTCGGGTGTGCGGGTGAAGCGCAGCGCGGGGAAATCAAGAGCGTTGGGGCTGTGCAGGAGTGCCTGGGCTTCGTCGGGTTTTAAGTACTCGCCATAGCGCCGCAAGACTTTCGTTGCCGCGATAGCCAAGGGGCTATCTAAAAAGATCTGGCACCCAGGGAGTTCTTTGCGCTTATAGAGCTGAAAGAGCAGGGCTAAGAGTTCTTGTGTGCGTTCCAGCGCGAAGCTGGGGATGAGCACGTTGCCACCCCGTGCGAATGTGAGCACAACGGCTTGCTTGAGTTCGGCGATGGACTCGCGCATCGAACGGTGAACGCGGTCGCCGTAGGTCGCTTCTATAATGGCGATATCGGCGGCGTCGGGCTGAGCGGGGTCGGGGATCAGCAGCTTGTCGCAATTGCCCAGATCGCCGGAGAAGAGCAGTCTTTTGGGGCGCTTACGCCCTTCGGTGATGCGCAGCTGTACGAACGCGGCTCCTAAGACGTGGCCGGCATCACGCAATTGCAGTCTGACCCCTTTGGCAAGATCAATAGTTTTATCGAAGGGGATGGGATCGGCAAAGCGTTCTACAGAGATAAGCACGTCTTCGACCTCGTAGAGCGGTCTTATCAAAGCCCCGCCGCGACGGCGCTCTTTCTTGTTGAGTGACGCTGCGGCTTCTTCTTGGAGATGGGCGCTGTCGAGCAGCAGCAACCGGCTGAGATCACGTGTGGGCTCGGTGCAGAGAATCTCCCCAGCAAAACCCTCACGCACCAGTCTGGGGATGAGCCCACAGTGATCGAGATGGGCGTGCGTGAGCACGAGATAATCTATCTTGCGCGGCGGGAACCCAAAGGGCAGCCAGTTGCGGCTCTCCACCTCTTCTGGGCCCTGAAAGAGCCCGCAGTCTATTAAAATCTTTAGCTTGTCTATCTGCAAGAGAAAGCACGAGCCCGTGACCGTCTTGGCCGCACCGTGGAACGTAAGTTTCATATCAAGAAGTTTATCCCCAATCACCCCAAACGGGCAAATAGCCGACTTGCACGCCCTCGAAAGATATGCTACTATTCGACCACTTGGTCGAAAATAGACTAATCAGTCAATCGAAATTATGAGCATCGTGGAGAGGCGCTTAAGAGAGCGGGAGGAGCGGGGTGCGGCGATCCGCCGGGCGGCCCTGCACGTCTTCGCGGCGAAGGGCCTGCAAGAAGCAACGATGGACGAGATCGCTCAAGCTGCTGAATTGGGAAAAGCAACTCTCTATTACTATTTCGACTCGAAAGAATCCCTGATCGAAGCGCTTATAGAATCGAACCTCTCGCTCTATTTTGACGGTCTTTTAGATACGTCAGCGACGTCACTGTTGGTCTTAGGGGAGGGAATTGTCGAGCGGCTCTTGGAGCGTTTTGCACAATGCCCTGAGGCGTTCAAGGTGCTCTATTGGGTTTTAGCCGAGCGCGAGCTGAAAGTCTTTCGGGCTGCTGCGGCTTTTCGGCGGGCGCATCGTGCTTGGCTGGACCAGCTCGAGGCGCAAGTGAAGCCGCTGATCGCGGCGACGCCGGGGCTCTCGGCGCGGGCGTTTGTTGATTTTATCGGGTCTCATCTGCACGGCATTATTCTGTTGGCAGTTGCCGGTCGAGAGCTGTCCAAGATCCGTGAAGAATCCGGGCGCGTGCTGCGCGCCTTCTTAAAATAAGCTTCCAGAAAGGAGCTGTATGCTCAAAAAACTGTTGCTCAGTCTGGTAGTAGCGGGTGTGCTGTTGACCGGAACGAGTACGCCCGGCGTGTCACAAGCGGGCAGGTTTGGGCTGGACGAGATCGTCGTGCAATATCCTGCAGGGTATACGCGCGTGTTGGCTGCTGATCTAGCGCTCTTATTGAGCGATGCGACCCTGCGTGAGGGGATAATGGGCCCCTTGGGGGCCGCACGGCACCCCTTGAACGGGATCCGTCAAGCTATTGAGCTCTTTCGCTTAGATGGGCAAAGGCTCCCCTGGGTGGCGCACGGGGCTGGGCCCAATCTCTCAGGCTTTTCTGTGATTGAGGGGGCGCCCTTCCCCCAGGTTTTCGGGGCGCTCCAGGGGTTGAAAGCCGCCGTGGGAGCCCCAAACTCCCCCTACACACATTGGGATTTAGTTGAGATGGACGGCGTGCCCGTTGTCTTTGTCGGGGGCGTTTTTGGACCGATCCCCATCGAGTGGGCGTATATTCCCTTGGCGACTCGGCTGTGGTTCGGCACTGAAGTTGGGCTGGGTGGGCCGGCCAATCGTGCGCGCCTTGGCGCGTCTGCTGGGCGCGTTATCGCGCGGCTGCAAGGACGCATCGGGGTCTTTGACGAATTTATTGCTGCCTATGCAACCCGCGGCGGCGTCATCGCCTTCGTCCGCCGGACGGATGCGCTCAAAGATAAACCCATTGAACAAGCCGAAGAGGCTATGAGCTACGCCGTCTTCTTTGAGGGCGCGACGGCGAGAGTGCGCTTCCAGATTCGCTTTGCCAGTGAGACGGCTGCCCAGATAGCCTCGAGCAATTTGGCAGTGGGCAAGAGCAGTTACTTGGCGCAAGACCTCTATCGCGCCGCGCTCATTCAGCGACGGCTCAGTGGGCGGGTGCTAGACTTTGAAGTTCGCACGGATCTGCGCGGCGTCGTCGGATTATTGCTTTTGACGATGCCGTCTTAGAGTCATGTCTTTGTGGGCTCGTGTGCGGGTGCCGTGGGCCGCCCTTGCTGGTATTGGTCTGGTGACAGCCATCTGTGCTGTAGGGCTGACCAAACTAAAAATTGCCAACGACCCCCAAGAGTTCTGGCCCGATCACCCGACCGTGCAGGCGTTCAAAGAGATCGAGCGAGAGTTTGGTGTAGCGAGCTTCTCCCACGTCATCGCGGTACGCTTTGCTCCAAAAGGGAATTTTAGGGTCGACTCTCCCGCAGCGGTCGTGGAGATGGAAGCCGTGCTGCAGGCGCTACGCGCTATCCCCGGAATTCTCTCTGCTGAGGGGATTCCCGATTTTGTCAAGTTCGTGCGCGCAGAACTCCACGGGGGCGACCGACGCTTTTACAGTCTGCCCACCGAGGGCGATGAGCTGGGCTACTCGTTCCCAGAGATCATTCGCATGACGTTCCAGCGCATGGCTCTTCTAAAGAGATTCACATCGTTGGCGGGCACGGCTCTGGCCACAGCGACTATCGCTAAAGACGCCGATATTATTGCCGTCTCACGTCAGGTGTCTGCTGCGCTGGAGCCAATTCGCCATACGGCCGTCGCCCTGGAGATCGGCTTGGTCAGCTACGGCGAGACGCTCGATATCTTCAACCAGACAACCCAACGTGATATACGATACTTGACCCCGCTGGTCTTCGCGTTGATCGCTCTGACACTCGTGTGGGTCTTTCGCCTGACGCGCCTGTGGGAGCTGGCGTTAGTTGTGTTGTTAATCGCAGGTACGGCCCTTGGCGCCTTCAGCCCAGAACTCTTCTCTGGAGCAGCCCTACCGGTTGATCTGGTGCTCACCGCCGCATTGGCTGTGCTGGTGCTGCTCACCTACAGACCCTTGGCCAGTCTCTATCTCACGTTCAGTGTAGTGGGGCTGTCAGGAGTCTGGGCGTTTGGGCTGCTCGGTTTTGTGGGGGTCCCCGTCAATTTCTTGATGGCCGCGGTCTTCCCATTGTTAATGGGCATCGGTGACGATTATGCAATTCACTTGTTGCACCGCTATGAAGAAGAACGATGCAAAAAGCAAACGGGGCCGCAAGCGATGGGGATTGCGCTGGCGCGCACCGGTCGCGCTATAGCTCTGACGACGGCAACGACGGCTGTGGGGTTCGCGGCGCTCTTCTTCGCGCCCAGCCCGCCTATCCGTTGGTTCGGCTTACTGGCTGCCGTATCGGTCGTCAGTGCGCTGATTATCACGGTAACACTCATCCCGGCGGTCAAGCATCTCTTCCCTGAGGGGCCACGCGCAGGGTATTGGCCCAACGCTCATCGGGCACATCCCAAAGCGAGTGCACTCAGCCGTTGGCTCGGACGCTACGCCGAACTCTTGCGCGGGCGGGCAGGACTCACTATCGTTGTGCTGGGCCTGGGGCTTGTGATCGGAGCTGTGGGCTACTGGGAAGGCCGAGCTTTTCAGACATTCACAGTAGACTACCGAAGGCTCTTGCCAGCAGACTACCCCAGCGTCGTTCTCTATACTCAGATTAACCAAGAGTTTCGCACCTACGACGAAGTGCAGCTCGCTCTGACAGGAGATATTGCCCGTTTAGCAGTGATGCGCCTCTTGCTCAAAGATATTCCCGAAGCATTAGCAGCGTCTCCGTATGCCCACACGGTGACCAGCATTGCACATTATATAGAAGACGTGCGTGCGGCCAATCCTCAGCTCGCTCAGGGATTTATGGATCGCTTTATAGAAAATCCTGACGGTGCCTATCGCTGGTTGCTGAGCCAAGTCCTCGCCAAGGACTCGCTGCGCCAGCGAGCCGAGATGTATGTGATGGCTCTCACTTCTCATTCCTTCAATTCCCTCCCTCAGGGGAGTCCCCCTCCCCCTTTAGGGGAGGGGTTTGGGAGTGAGGGCCTCACCAAGGCCGTCGTGCGCGTCGCCACCGTGCGCTTCTCCGATCAAGCGGGCGTTCGGCGCGTCACCCAAGATATATCCCAACGACTGGCGCCGGTTATCGCACATCTCAACAATTTGGGGATCGAAGCGCAACTCACCGGAGCGCCCTTCGTCGAAGAGCTGGGATTAGCTGCCTTGCACCGGTCGTTGACGCAATCGCTTGCGATCGCTTTTGTTCTCTGTTTTATTGTTATGGCGATCGCCTTGCGCTCGATGGGGTGGGGAATGATCGGGCTCTTTCCTATGGTGCTGGTGACGGGATTGATCTTGGGCACGGTGAACTTCTTGAAATTAGAACTGAACGCGGCCACGGCCATCGTCGCGGCGATCAGCATCGGCTTGGGGGTAGACTATGCGATTCATTTGATGCAGCGATTTCGCGAAGAGCAAGACTTAGTGAGAGCCACAGCGCGCACGGGCGAGGTGCTCTTTGCCGCGTTCTTTACGACGGCTTCGGCGTTCTTTGTCTTAATATTCAGTACGATCACTTGGAATCGCGACTTTGGGCTGTTAGTCGGGCTGGCGGTCTTCTACGCTTTTATAGTTACTATCTGTTTCTTTCCGGCGCTCTTGGCATTGACTAGATGGACGTCGTTGTCAGTCTCACCATCTTCACCAGACAGTCTTTGAAAGAGGAGGAAACCCTATGCGCTTTATGCTTTTGACGCTGCTTATCGCTCTTCTATTGGTCGGCACTGCGAGCAAGGCATCTTTTGCCCAAGATTCTGACACCGACGGGCTGACCGACGCCCAAGAGGCGATCTTGGGCACGGCCCCCCATAACCCCGATACGGACGGCGACAGTTTGCCCGACGGGGAGGAATACTTTGTGTACTTCACCAATCCCCTCAAAGCTGACACCGACGCAGACGGACTCACAGACAGACAAGACCCCTACCCTCGCTGGCTCACCTACGAAGACCTCAACAGCGTGACCACAACTGTAGATCGTATCACCCAGGGGGCTGAGGGGCTCAGATTTCATCAATTTGTCGAAGTCAAGGCGGGCAATGTCATCACTATTGATTGGAACAATTTTTTGAATAACAACTTCACGCTTCGGGAAGCCCGCTTTAGTATCAAGTTCGATTTTCTCGACCCCAACCGCCCGGACTACCAGGGTGAGGGCTACTATAAGCCTGTCGGAGCTCATCAGATGGAGATCGTGCTCCCCAGCTACGAGGGCATTTTCGCTGCGACTATTCCCTGGCCGGGCCAAGCCATGACCATCTCCGATTGGGTCTATCATTTGTATAGCAAGCCGTTACAAGTCGGACAGGTCTACGAGTTCAATGTCTTCTATCATGAGCTGATGCGCTGGGGGGAGGAGCCCTTCGCGCGGGCGCGTGCCGAAGTGATCGGCACCGAAAAGGTCCCCCTTGAGACAAAACTGGGTCGGCGAGAGTACACGGTCTATGTGGTGAAAGCTACGCTCAAGTTCGCGACATTCAAGGACCCGTTCTTCAAGGCGTTCTTAGGCCCAGACCCGGAGCTTGTGCTACGGGCGTTGATCACAGTGGGGGAGGGCTCACAGAAAGAGACGCTGCTACGCTACACGACGCCGTTCTTCCGGGTGACCCCGACAAAATCCGTCGGATTCTCGGATTTCGTCGTCGCGCACTAAGTCAGTTTAATATACTGAAAGCGTTTGCCCCGGCGGATGAGCCAACTGCGGCGCAGCATCTGAAAGAGCGTACAGAGACAGACGACACCGATGAGAGCGAGGCGTTTCATGCCGGACCACCATTGCGATTCTAGCCCGTGCTCAAGAGAAAGAAGCCGTCTGGGGGCACGCAGCTCGCGGATTTTTGACACTCACAGTATGAACGGCTGTCTGCTCCGTGTTTTTGCATCGCCGCCGGACGGTGCGTTAGAATACCTTCGGGGTGCTGAGAAAATGATGCGAGCCCTGCTCTTGAGGCTCTCACAAAACAATACGGTGCAATCGGCTTTTTCGAAATATCATTGTGCCCAACGTGCCGCGCGGCGCTTCATCGCCGGGGAGCATCTAGAAGAAGCTATTTCAGCCATCAAGGGGCTGAATGCCCAAAAGATTCTGGCGACGCTCGATCACTTGGGGGAGAACACGAGCAACGAGCGTGAAGCGATCGCCGCTGCAGACGAATATCTAAAAATTCTCGACACCATTGCCCAGACACAAGTCCAGTCTGAGGTCTCGCTCAAGCTCACCCAGATGGGATTGGACATCAGCTTCGAGTTGTGTTTGCAGAACATGCGCCGGATTTTGGAGCGCGCGCGTGCGCACCAGAACTTCGTCTGTATAGATATGGAAAGCTCGGCGTATACGGACAGAACGCTCGATCTGTACGAGACGTTGCGCCGCGAGGGCTTTGAGAACGTCGGCGTGGTCATTCAGTCGTATCTGAAGAGAAGCACGCGGGACATCGAAAGGCTCATTGAGTGGGGTGTCAAAGTGCGGCTCTGCAAGGGGGCTTATCAAGAGCCGCCCCGTATCGCTTTCCCTAGCAAGCGCGACGTGGACGCAAATTATATCAAGCTTTTAGAGAAGCTGTTCAGCCCGCCGGCCCGAGAGAAGGGGGTCTACCCGGCCATCGCCACGCACGACGAAAGGCTCATTCGCTGGACAATTGACTACGCGCGGCAGCACCAGATTTCTCAAGATCGCTTTGAGTTTCAGATGCTCTACGGCATCCGTAGGGATTTACAGCTCAAGCTCGCGCAAGAGGGGTATCGCGTGCGGGTCTATGTTTCGTATGGGACGCATTGGTATCCGTACTTTATGAGGCGCCTTGCCGAAAGGCCAGCGAATGTGCTCTTTTTGGTGAGGAATCTTATACGGGGGTGACTTGCTAAGTGTACTGCGCCCCTAAAGCTGGACACATTGTAGCCCGTTTTTAGGCAAAAGTCCAGGCTCTGCCTGGTGCCACGCTGCCTCCGCTGGCGTCAGATACCCCAACGCCGATTGGACAAAAGCTCCGGCTTGAGTTGGTACTCCCGACAGGCCTCGGCGTTGCTCTGGGCGCCACTGAGCACTTCCAAGACCACCTGCGCTTTGAATGCTGCGGAGAATGTTCGTCGTGTTTTCATCGTGCGCTCCTCTACTTCACCATCATATGTTGTCTAACGCTCCTGTCCAACTCTAAGGGCGCACTTCACGTATCTCATGCTTCTTCTGGTGTATTTATTTCAGTGGATGACTTGCACAAGCTCGAAGAATACGATCAATGGTTGACCAACCAGATCACAGGAAGTCACAATTAGAACGACAGGGTTGCTGAACAGCCTAAACATTTTTATAGCTTATGTTACAAGAAATTCTACTAACGCTCCCAAAACTCCCAAACCAGCTCGGGTACTTCACGAAAGTGTTCATCGCGGCTTGCTAATGGCAATCCCTTTTCCACACAAAGCGACGCAATCCAGAGATCATTTTCAGGAATTGGGCGCCCCCGTCGCTTAAGTGTCGCTCTGATCTGCGCATAAAATGCTGCTGTTCTACGTGTGATATTCAGCACTCGGCAAGCTTGGATAAAATCTCGATACAAAACAAGGTTCTCTTGGCGATGAGCGGAATTCTCCGCGGCAAATAACAGTTCACCCACGACGGGAACTGGCAAGTAGACTTCGGAGAGCACTAGGAGCTTGTCTTTCACTAGGGTCTCGCCCTTGAAATAGGCAATGACTACGTTTGTATCCAGTGCCATTTCACCAGGCATTGTGCTCGACCTGCTCGAATTCTATCTCGATCAAACGTAGCATATCGTCGGCTTCTTCAGCGCTCAACACCCCAGCAAATCGTTCTAAAGGGTGTTTCTCTAAAGACGATATTGTCACGCGGACGGTCGTGTTCTCTTTGAGACCCTTGAGGGGTTTGAGCAGGTGTAACTTCCCTTTGCGATAGATCGCCTCAACAACACTATGGTTCATTTTGGAAGATCACCTCACGAAGCTATTATACACAACAAAGAGACACAAGGGCGAAGCACCCGCTCCGCCCCTGCTCTGCTATCTCTTATATCTCTGATTACGCCCGCAGCTTCAGCCAGGCGATGATCACATTGCCGTCGGGCACTTCTTCGACAAGCCTCAGCGCAATATTATAGAACGCCGAAGCTGACACCCCGACTATCGGCACTGAATAGAGCTGATAACTCCCCAGCGCGACGGTGAGCGTCCCAACTTTCGTCCAGCCCTCAAGACCGCGAATGTCTCCATCCGAGGCGGGGAGCTTCGCAGGATCGGTCGGCTCGCTCTGGACGAAGACCTCAACTTGAGCCATTCTATCGCCCGTCGCCTTCACGCAGAACTGTAACTCTGCTAACGGCTGGTTGCGCGCGGCGATTCTGTAGATCACCCAATCGCCGTCGTCGCTTATCCCCGTTTCGAAGGGTTTTTCGCTCTTGCCCCATGCTTGCCATTTCGCCAAGAACGAAGGGTCTATCGCCGTGAGATCAGCCCAGTGGTCTGCACCGCGCTTGTCAGGGCTGACGTTCGTGCCCCCCGTGGCGAGATAGCGTGCGCCGTCACGCAAGAAGAGCCCCTCAGCAGGGGTCCCCAGATCGCAGACGATTGCTGTTGGCGTCGGAGGAGTCGGCGGCGTCGGCGGTTGAGGCGGCTGCACCGCGACGACGACAAACGTTCGAGTCCCCAAAAGCTCCGGTGCGGCATTGGCAGGATGGTGTATCACGCGCACGAGATACGTTCCCGGCGGGAGAATGCCCACCCCAATTGTATAGGGCCCCCACGGGGTTAAAGCTTGCGTGCACATCTGACCGGGGTTGGAGGTGTTGATCGTGATCGTAGTGCCGAAGAGGCTCGCTACGGGGCTTTGGGGAACACAGCCGTTCTTGTAGACACCGGAAATCTGAATGAAAATCGGCGTTCCGAAGGGGACGATGAGACCGGGAATGATGGTGATCGTCGTGCCGACTTGCGCGACCCCCGACGCGGCCAGCAACAGTACTCCCAACACCGCAACACTCACGCGCTTCCACGCGCTCCAGAACCGCATAGAGAGATCACCCCTTAGAATTTTAAAAGAGTAGCCCCCAAAGTGCGAGCTATCTTTTATACTCATATACTCGCACGTCGGGGGCTGGGTTTCACTGAGAAGAGAGCTCAGCCAGCTAGCGAGAGCACAAACGGCATCGTCGGCCCGCCGACTTTGATCACCAGCACAAAGAAAACTAATCCAGGCACCGGCCCACCGTTGAACGTCGTGAACGGAGCAAAGAGCGCCGGACGATCACAGAAGACCGTCAGCCCCCCTCCCGGCGGCGGCACGGAGAAGCACGTTGCGAGCGTGGGAATCCCCACGACCCACAAGACGACCGGCGTCGCCGGACGATCATATGTCACGGCCGCGCGCAGCGCCCCCGTCCCAGAACTGACCCAATAGCCCACAGCTTGAAGGCCGGGGCCGAGAGCTCCCAAAATTAACGGGTCGTCAGCGTTGCCGATCTTGGGTTTATCTTGGGTTCCCTGGACTTCGACGGTCGCTCCTGCAGATTGAAGTGCTGCGATGAGCTGTTGCGGGTTCATCCCCGGCGTGAGCGGGGGCAAGCCCGGCGGCAGCGTGGGTTGCCCTGCCGGCGGCTGGGGTTGCTGCCCTGCAACACTGGCTAAGATCGTCCCGCACTCGTACTTAGTCTCTTGCCCCACGGGGACGGTGAGGTCTAACGCTGTTGCTTGCCCGGTGGCCCCCACAATCGCCCCACGCACTTGGAGATGTGTCGGCACAGCGCGCAGCTCGAATCTAAATTCGCGCTTGGTCTCGACAGGGATCACCACCGGCGGGGTGAAGATCTGCGTCGCCAAAAGAGTCTGATTCTGCAGCCAGCTTAACTGCACAATCTGTACCCCGCCGCGACAGCTCAGATTGCTTATGACCGCTGATGCACTGGGCGTCTGCTGGGCCAGCGGCCCATAGCCCAGCCCTACCACCCCGACCAATCCGACCAACAGCCACAACCGACAACTCTTCATGAACGACCAGCCTCCTGTCGCTGATAAGATATGTGTGGTGTATCTTCAGTGCCCCCGGCGCAGGCGCTCCTCTGCAATGCGGTCGGCTATACGGTGAGGCGCCAGCCCCTCCCGCCGCGAGACCTCAAAAATCTTGAGGAGCCGGCCATAGATCTTCTCTGTGTCCTGCAGAGCCTTTTCTAAAGACCCCCCCAGCAGGTCCTGTACCCCGGCGATCAGCCCCCCAGCATTGATGACATAATCCGGTGCGTACAGAATGCCGAACTCGTGCAATCTATCGCCGTGGTGCGGTTCTTTCAATTGGTTGTTGGCCGAGCCGGCGACAATCTTGCAATTGAGCAAGGGCAACGTCGTGTCGTTGATGATTCCGCCCAGCGCACACGGCGAGAAGGCGTCGCACTCCAGCGCATAGATTGCTTCTGGTGGCTCAATAGCTTCTACGCCGAACTCACTTTGCACTCTCTCTAACGCGCGGCGATCTATATCGTTGACGAAGAGTTGAGCGCCTTCGCTGGCCAACAGTTTGATAAGGTAGTACCCGACCTTGCCTACCCCCTGTAGAGCAATCTTGCGTCCCTGCAGCGAGCTGTTCCCAAAGACGGTCTGAAAGCAGGCCTTCAAACCGTATAAGACCCCCTGCGCTGTCACTGACGAAAGGTCCGCCACTCCCTGCGTTCCGGCCAAAAACTTCGTCTCTTGCGCCATGACCCTGAGATCGTCGGCGTTGATCCCGACGTCTTCGCCCGTGGTGAAACGCCCATTGAATTGGTGAACGACACGGGCATAGGTCCGCAAGAGTTCTGGAGTTTTCTCGCGTTTGGGGTCACCTAAGATGACGGCCTTCCCGCCGCCGAAGGGCAGCTCGGCCAGCGCGCACTTATAGCTCATGGCCTGGGCCAATTGCAAGGCGTCTTCTAGGGCTGCTTCCCAGCTCACATAGGGATAAAAGCGTGTCCCGCCCGTCGCCGGACCCAGCGCTGTGCTGTGAATGACGATGATCGTCCTCAGGCCCGTCGTCGGATCACTGTAATAGTGCAGCTCTTGAGGGGCATAGTGGGTGATCAGTTCGTGAGCGTTCTTTGGTTGTTTCATAATCTGAGAATCCTTTCGAGAATGGGCAAGAGAAATGCGCTGGAGAGCACGCCAAGCAGTGCGCCGCTGATCACATCTGAGGGGTAGTGCTCGGCCACATGAATACGGGAGATCGCAATGAGACTGGCCGCACCGTACGCGGCTAGCTGCACGGGGAGCACGGGATAAAAATGCGACAGGGCATAGGCAATCCCGAAAGATGTTGTGGCATGACCGGAGGGGAACGAATACGTGTCGAGAAAACGATAACTCAAGTCATAGGCTGGGGCTATGTAGAGTGGTCGCGCACGCTTAAAGACCAGCTTGAGGAGTCGGAAGAGAGCGATATTGATAATCGTGATCGCAAATGCGACCATCACGTACTTTCGGTCGAGCGGCGTCCCCCAGATGAGCATAAAGAGCCCGACTAAGCCCCATAAGTATCCATCCCCAAAATATGTGGCGATAACCATAACTGGGGAGAGCCTTTTGAGAAGGCGGTTCGCCTCGACAAAGCGCAAATATCCTTCGTCCCACAGGACGATCGTATAGGGCAGAATATCGGCCAGATAGTGATAGAGCGCAAGGAATCTCTTCTGTATGGCTGCCTGTGTTCGCCCCATCACGCGCCTCCCTCGCGGCGTAGCGCCGGGAAGAGAATGACTTCGCGAATGGACGGCGAGTCCGTCAAGATCATCGTCAGGCGATCAATCCCAATACCCAAGCCTCCGGTCGGCGGCATCCCGTACTCTAAAGCCGCCAAAAAATCTTCGTCCAAGGGCTGCGTCTCTTCGTCGCCAGCGCGCTGCATGACCTCTTGGGCGAGAAACCGCTCTCGCTGGTCAATGGGGTCGTTTAACTCGGAGAAGGCGTTACCGAACTCCATCGCGCCGATAAAGGGCTCAAAGCGTTCTACGAATCTGGGGTTGTCGGGCTTCTTCTTCGCCAGCGGCGACAATTCTATGGGGTAGTCGAGCAAAAACGTCGGCTGAATCAGCTCAGGCTCGACAAATGTCTTCACTAGCTCGTCAACTTGCTTCCCCCAAGTCGGTTGGGGATCGACGGCGAGTTTCAGATTTTTAATGTGGGCGCATAACTCGGGCAGCGTCCTATAATTCTCAATATCAATGTCAGTGTGTTGGACAAGTGCCTCTTGAAAGGTCAGGCGCTTCCATGGAGGGGCTAAGTCTATCTCGTGCCCTCGATAGAGAATTCTCGTTGACCCCAAGACCTCCTTGGCAATTTGAGAGATCATCCTCTCTGTCAAGGCCATCATGTCGTTATAATCTGCATAGGCCCAGTAACACTCCATCTGGGTGAACTCGGGGTTGTGCTTGGTGCTGATGCCCTCATTGCGAAAGTCTTTGCCGATCTCGTAGACTTTTTCTAAGCCCCCAATAATAAGACGCTTCAGATAGAGTTCGTCGGAGATTCTCAAATAGAGCGTCGTCTCCAGAGCGTTGTGGTAGGTCGTAAACGGCTTGGCGGCGGCGCCGCCGTACAGGGGCTGGAGCACGGGGGTCTCGACTTCTAGAAAACCCTCGTTATCTAAAAATCTTCGCATGGCACTGACGATGCGGCTGCGCGTGATGGCGATCCGACGAGCGTGCTCGTTCGCTATGAAATCGAGATAGCGCTGACGATAGCGAATCTCGACGTCTTGCAGGCCATGCCACTTTTCGGGTAGCGGGCGTAGGGCCTTGGCCAGCAGTGTGAAGTCTTCGACCCGGATAGAAAGCTCGCCTCTCTTGGTGCGGAAGACCAGCCCTTCTACCCCCAGAAAATCTCCAATATCTATCTGGGTAAAAAGCTCGTAGCGCTCGGCTCCTAAAATATTAGCCGTGCCGTGCAGTTGAATGCGTCCAGAGCCATCACGAAGATCTAAGAACGACGCGCCGCCCATGAGTCGTCGCGCCAGAACTCGCCCGGCGATCCGGGCTCGGGTCGTACTGTCTTGACCTGCGGGCAGATCACGAAAGCTTTGCTGGAGCGATTCGGCCAGGTGTGTACGTGCAAACCGCGCAGGGTAGGGATCAATACCCCGTTGGCGCCATTGGTTCAGTTTGCGCAGGCGCTCTTCGCGTAGGGGGTTACTCGCGTCCATGGAATTCTCTGGAGCAAGGTTTTTAACGTTCGATGCCCAGGATTTTGTAGCGCACGGTGCCTCGGGGGGTCTCCACTTGGATTTCCGCCCCCTTGCGCTGGCCGATCAGCGCATGGCCGACGGGTGATTCAGTAGAAATCTTGTTCTGTTCCGGGTCGGCCTCGGCAGCGCTGACCAGTTCGTACACCTCGGTCTTGTTTGTCTTTAAATCTTTCAGCGTCACCCGTGTACCGATGCTCACGGACTTCGTGCTGATATGGCTTTCGTCGAGCACCACGGCCTTTTCCAACAGCTCTTCCAGACGGCGCACCTCAAGCTCATAGTAATCTTGCTCGCGCCGAATATCTAAATACTCTTTGTTCTCCCGCAGCTCCGCCCCGTGCTCTTTCGCCATCTTGAGCTTCTTAGGCAGCTCTTCGTAGAGAATTTTTCTATACTCTTCGAGCTTCTTCTTCTTCAGCTCGTAGCCTTCTGGCGTCAAGACAATTTCTTGTGTCATTTCCATACCGTCTGCCCCTCCTGGTCATCGGCGGAACGTTGTGGTGCAACATCTGTTGTTTAGCAGTCGCCCTCAAACATTCCGGTTGGATACTTTCCTCAGATTGGGGTCGGTGTGGTCTTTACTATAGCAAAACCCTTTCGAGAATGCAAGGACGGAGTCCATTCCCCTTAGCCGAGCGGGCGGGTGGCCAAAGCGCGCAGGGCCTGCAAAAAACGCTCACAGACCTGAGCGTTCTCCAGGGGGAGTATCATTGGTCGTGGCTGGACAATGAGATCGAAGCCGGCTGTCAGCTCCGGGTGGAGGCGGAACGTCTCGCGCAGCAATCTTTTGAGGCGATTGCGCACATGGGCCTTGCCCAGCTTCTTGCTTACGCTGATGCCGAGTCGGCCCGGCTCACTCATATTTTTGTGTACATAGAAGATGCGAAAGAACTCATCTTTGTAGAGCTGGCCCTGCTCGTAGACGTACTGAAAATCGCTGCCTGTGCGAATGCGTCGCGGGCGCGAGAATTTGAAGGGCATAGTCAAACGGTGTGTCGCTCTTCCAACAATCGAAGCTCGGTCTGCTCATCAATGCGATACTGAAACATAGGCTCTCCCTTGCTCTGGGTGTGATCTCGATCATACGGGCATGTCAAACTGTTGGCAACCTTATTGTCATTTTCTGTGCGCAGACGACTTGTGTTATAATTATATTATGAAAGAGAAGATCGAAAACTGGCTCGTTGAAGAAGGGCAGTTCAATCGCTACGTCGAGCACCCTAACGCTAATTGGGTGCTGCTCGCCAACCACCCCAAAAACCAGCCAACGACCGTCAGCATTATCAACCCCAAGGTCAGCCCTGACAGAGTCTTGGTCGAAGTGAGCGTCAACATCGCCGAGGACGTTCAAGCGCTTTTTCATAAACTGAGCCAGACTCAGCGCGAGAGTGTCTTGCGGCAACTGAGCATGGAGCTCAATCACTTCCCCATCAGCTTTGGCATGATTCATCCCCAGGGGATTCTGAGACAGCTCGTCTTGCAGCAAGAGATCTTTTCGGACGGCTTGAGCAAGCACGCGCTCTTCACAGCGATTCAGAATGTGTACAAATCGTTCTTGCAGTCACAATGGCTTCTGCAGAAAGAGTTGGGGGCGCAACATAAATCCGGGAACGATTTTGGGATCGGCTTTCGGCCCTCGGAGAGTTGATCTTCGTTGATTCTCAATGCATTTTGCAATCATCAGCAAGCTTGATAGAATTGAGACAATCGCTGTAGGGCGATCAATCCAAGACCTAGCTCGCCTCCGGAAGCAGTACGGTCCAGGACGGTGGAGAAAGCTCAAAGGGATCGCGATGGTTCGCCTACCCGATGGTGCAGTTCGCAAAGCTGAAATACATTGGTACGAAGCACATGGGATCGGCAGAAATGAAGTTCAAGATCAAACAGTTCTTGGATTAAGTCATCATGAAGAAGAACGCAGGTAAATCGGTCAAGTTTGCTGTCTGTCTCATGGACTGTGAGCCGGACTTGGAACCCCGAAAGGTCTATCGGGTTGTGCCGGATGAATCCGCGGCAAAGAATCATTATCTTCGCGTGATTGACGAGTCCGGAGAAGATTACTTATATCCAGAAAGCTATTTTGTAGTAATTGAATTGCCACAGGCAGCAGAGCAGGCTCTGTTGGCCAAGTCTTGATGTGCAGCATTCTGTCCGTGATTTCAGGTGATTACGATGAACAATCTCTCTGCACGAGAAGCCCTCGTCCAAACCCTCAAGAAAAACGAAGTGTCGCTCGTCACCGGCGTCTACGGCGATCCCTGTACGGCCCTCTTAGACGACATGGCCCGTCAAGGGCTCAAGGTCGAGATCAGCACCGAGGAGAAAGCGGCTTTTGCGCAGGCGCTCGGAGCTTCTGTCGCCGGGAAGCGCAGCGTCGTCGCCGTTAAGCAAGTCGGGGTCAACGTCTTAGCTGACCCCTTAGTGACGGCCGTGACGCACGGCATCGGCGCCGGCTTGCTCTTAATTGCCGGTGATGACCCCGGCGCAGAAAAGTCTCAGAACGAACAAGACTCCCGCTGGTACGCCAAGCTCGCCGACATTCCCGTGCTGACGCCGCCCGGCCCAGAGTACGTGAGTGATGCGGCCATCGAAGGATTGGAGCTGTCAGCGGCTTTGGGTATCCCGGTGATGCTCCAGGTGACAGGGCGCTTGCTTGCGGGAGAGGGACGGCTCAGCGAGATGCCCGCCACGGTCGAGGCGCAGTTTGATCGCGACCGCGCCTGGAAGAATCTCATTGTAGATCGCTATAAATATTACTATCAAAAAATTTATCCCCAATTGGTCGAACTTATTGAAGACTCGCCGCTCCATCAGATCAGACAAGAGAACGGAGCGCGCGTCGGCGTGATCTCCTGCGGGTTTGTCTCGACGTTGGTCACAGAAAAAAATCACTGTGCGTTGGGCTATGCGCATCCGTTGCCGGAGCGGGCTCTGGTTAGCTTTCTGAAGAATCTCGAGCGCGTGCTGATCGTGGAGGAGATCGCGCCGGTTGTCGAAGAGTCCTTGAACGCCCTGGTGGCACGGCACGGATTGAAAACGAAAGTCTTCGGTCGGCTGACAGGCCATCTCCCTCGCATCGGGCAGCTCGAAGCGGAGCACATTCAAGGAGCATGGCAGCGCGAGCCGGGGAGCCTCTATCTTACCATTCAGACGCGCGTAAGCAGCGGCATTCTGGAGTTGCCCTGCGGGGGCTTTGAGACGCTCTATCAAGTGCTCGATGAGGTGCTCCCCGAAGGGTATCTTGTCGCGGGCGACGTGGGCTGCTCTATTTTGCATGGCTACTTCCCGCCGCAAGTGATTGACACCGCGTATGCCTTGGGGACGGCGATCTCGACGGCGGCGGGGATGAGCCTGAGCGGGCGCAAGGGGATTGCGCTTGTTGGAGACACGGGGTTTATCCATTCGGGGATCACGGGGCTTTTGAACGCTGTCGAACATAAACACAACGTTTTAGTGATAGTTCTGTATAACAGATTCCCGGCGATGACTCCTGGGGCACAGCCGATTCCGGGTTTGGAGCGGCTGCGAGCGCTGGTAGAAGCCTGTGGAGTGGAGGGAATAGACGAGGTGCAGATGGAGCAGATTGCCCCAGAGGAGCTCAAAGGGCTCGTAGAGAGGCGTCTTGCTGAGCACGGCGTGCATGTGGTGATCGTCCATGCAAGGCCGCAGAAGTTGCACGGGTAAAACGATCGGCAAGATCGCAGCCTCTTGACACGGTCATCCCGTTTTCGGCAACGGGCAAGTGCAAGCGCGCGAGCGTTGCACTATAATCAGCGCGATGCGCACAGAAGTATTGTCTGCCGACGAAGCTGCTCTCGCTCGCGCCGCTCAGATCATTCGCTCAGGCGGACTCGTGGCCTTCCCCACCGAGACCGTCTACGGCTTAGGAGCAGATGCCCTCAACGAAAACGCTGTCAAAAAGATCTTTCTCGCCAAAGAGCGCCCCCCCGATGACCCCTTGATCGTTCACATCGCCCACCCCCACGAACTGATAATCGTAGCTCGGCACATTCCCCAACCGGCTTGGGACTTGACAAAAAGATTCTGGCCGGGACCGTTGACTCTCGTCTTGCCGAAAGCCGAGCGCGTGCTGAAGGTCGTCACAGGAGGATTGGAGACGGTGGCAGTGCGGATGCCTGCACATCCCGTCGCTCGAAGGCTTATAGAGACGAGCCGCTGCCCGATCGCTGCCCCGTCCGCGAACAGATTCGGCCGCCCTAGTTCGACCCGCGCCGAGCATGTCGTGGAAGATTTGGCCGGACGCATTGATCTGATTTTAGACGGCGGCCCCACCCCCATCGGTGTTGAGTCCACTGTCTTAGATATGACTCAAGAGCCGCCGATGGTCCTGCGCCCCGGTGGGGTGACTCTCGAAGAGCTGCGTGACGTCCTGGGAGAGGTGCGCCTGCTGGACTCCTCCACGCGAGAAGCAGCTCGGCGCTCACCGGGGACGCGCTATCGGCATTACGCGCCCCGAGCGAGACTTCTCTTGGTCGAGCGGGGGCGAGCCGAAGCCGTAGCGTGGTCATGGATGGCCCAGGGCTGCAGGGTCGGCGTTTTGCTGCAGAAATCAGAGGGCAGAAGTCAGAGGCCAGAACTGATAGTGCTCAGCATGCCCACGGATGCGAAAAGCTACGCGCGAAAGCTCTTTGCGGCGCTGCGCGAGCTGGACGCCCAAGGCGTTGACGTGATCGTCGTGGAGGCGATAGCAGAGCGTAGGCTGGGGCGGACGATCATGGACAGATTACGCAGAGCTGCCAAAAGTGGTGGACCCGAGGGGACTTGAACCCCTGACCTCTTGAATGCCATTCAAGCGCTCTCCCAACTGAGCTACGGGCCCGAACGACTTGATATTAACATAGCTAGACCGGAGTGTCAAGCTTGCCCTTGACCGGCTTGCCCAGTAGAATACCTAACTGATGACTCATGAGCTAGAAAAGCTTTTCGACCTGCACAAGCACGACGTGGCCTTGCGTGAACAGTCCGTCAAGATCGCCGGCCTGCAGAGACGCCGTGAGTCACTTGCCCAGGCGATTGAACGCGAGCGGGCCGAGCTTCTCACCAAAAAAGAAAAGTTCGCAGAGCTGCAACGCCGCAGCCGCGAGCGCAGCCGCGCCGTGGACGACCTCGACGCACAGATCCGTGCCGATACGGAGAAGTTGCGTACGGGCCTGCTCAGCTACAAAGAGATGGAAGCCCTCAGGCTCCGCGTGGAGCACTCTCGCACGCGCATTGATCAATTAGAGGACGAAGCGATTGCCCTGATGAACCAAGTCGAGGCCGAAGCCCCCGGTATCCGAACGGCCGAAGAAGATTTCTCTCGATGGAAGAGCAAAATAGACCAAGAGATCGCACAGATAGACCAAGAGATCGTTGCTCATGCCCAAGAGCTCGAACGGCTTCAGCAGGAGCGAGCGCAGCGAGCCGAGGCCGTTGGCCCGCACCTCTTGCGGCACTATGAAGGGCTCCGAAGCAAATATGAAACCCCTATCGCTTTCGTCCAGGGCGGCGTCTGTTCAGGATGCCACCTGCGCGTCAGTGAGATCACCATAGAGCACGTGCGCGAGGGACAAGAGCTTGTGACCTGCGAGAATTGCTCGCGCCTGCTCTTTATGAAGTAAACGGAACTATGCGAGCTGTCGGGTTGATCTTGGCTGTGCTGGGGAGTGCTTTTGTCGCGGCGCAAGAGGACGAAGAGAGCACCGTCGTCCTGCCGCGACGGATGGGCACGATCAACGATTACGCTGCTGTGCTAGGCAGCCAACGCGCCGGGCTGGAGACCCAGCTGGAGGCGATCCAACAGAATTTTGGCGTCCAACTTGTCATGCTCGCCACCATCTTCGATCCCTTTGATAATGTTCAGCTCTATGCCCAGCGCATCTGGGAGTTTTGGAAACTGGGGAAGCGCACGGCGCTGTTGATCTTCGTCAAAGAACAAGTGAAGAACCGATGGGTCTTTGCATTGCGCTTGAGCGATGACCTCCAGGGGCTCTTTCGGCCGGAGCATCTGGAGCGCTTAGGGCAAGGACTGAGACACCATCTGGAGCGCCGACGCATCAAGACCGCCATGGAAGAGTCTGTAGGGGCATTGCAGGCGATGCTCGACGGCAGCTATGGGCAGCCCCCGCCTAGCCTGCCCGCGATCAGCTTTCGTCTCGCTTGGGTGTTCATGGCACTGGCAGGGCTTATCGGTTTGGGGGGAGTGGCTCTGGGCCTGCGAGCCTTTCTGAGAAACCGCTGCCCACGCTGCGGCGCCCGCTTGCGCTCCTACCGCACGACGGGTCGCCGGGGCACCCGCACGCAGTACCGCAGCTGTCCTTACTGCGGGTATGCCAAAATGCGCTAATTCAAGCTCGCGTTCAGCCCGATAGATGTCTTCTTCTCCGGCTCGTCTTGGTTGTTGAGTTTGATGACCAGCGAGAGGCTCAAGCTGTTCCCCTCGGCTTGGAGCCGCTGGCGCAGCTCGCGATTGTGCGCCAGTAATTGCACGAGATCGTTGGCCAACAGTTGCGCAGCGGCGTGGATATACGAGAGCGAATCTTTGCCGTTTCCCAAATCTTGCCATTCTTCAATGGTGCCCACCAATCGGGCTTCTGCCTCTGCCATGAGTGCCAGCCTCCTTTAGCTGCTGGCCATATCCTACGTGCACGCTGGGGAAGAGACTATGACGGGCATTACATTCGTGATATAATAACCCCAGAAGAGGAGCGGAGGGCCGCGGTGCTGCGCACGCGTACACCGAGGAAAGTCCGGACTCCGCAGGGCAGGCCGCTCGCCAAGGTGCTGGCGCACAGCTTCCGGGTGCAGCAAGGCGAGAAAGAGTGATCTTTGGAAAGTGCCACAGAGAAGAGACCGCCAGCGGCTCTCTCCCCAGAGAGTGCGGGCAAGGGTGAAACGGTGGAGTAAGAGCCCACCGCCCCGCTCGCGAGAGTCGGGGGCACGGCAAACCCCGGCCGGAGCAAGACCAAATAAGAGCGCGTCGGGCCAGGAGCCCGAGAGAGTGGCCCGCTCCAATCGCGCTCGGGTAGGTCGCCCAGAGAGATGGCCCTCATCGGCTCTGCCGACACAGAATCCGGCTTATGCTCCTCTTCTCTTGTTCTTTCTTGACGAGCTCTGTGCCATCAGATAGAATACAGCGCCGGTGATGGAGTCCGCCGTTAACCGTCCGAGCACATCGGGCTGATGACTCCTACCCAAAACTCTGTATTTGGCTAGGAGGCGGTCGGTGTGCAAGATCTCTACGTCGGGATGATACTGGCGGGCCTGATCTTTCTCTCCAGTGTGCTCTCCGTTGAATTGGGGTTATCTGCAGCGATCATCGAGATTGCTTTAGGCGTGCTTGCCGGGAACTTCTTGGGGGTAACGGCGCTTCCCTGGGTTGCGTATCTCGCAAGCTTTGGGGGGATTTTGCTCACTTTTCTGGCCGGGGCTGAAGTCGATCTCGATGTGATGCAAGCGAAGCTCAAAGAGAGTCTTTTGATCGGGGGAGTATCTTTCTTGGCTCCGTTTCTGGGCACGATGCTCCTCTGTCACTATCTGTTGGGCTGGGAGTGGAAGGCCGCGCAGATCGCCGGGGTGGCGCTCTCGACGACCTCGCTGGCTGTCGTCTATGCCGTGCTCGTCGAGACCGGGCTTACCCAGACGCCCGTGGGCAAGCTGATCATGGCTGCGACGTTCGTCACGGACTTCGGCACGGCAGCGGCGTTATCCCTGGTGCTGGTAGAGTTCAATCTCAACACGCTCTGGTTTGTGCTGGTCTCGATGGCGATCATTGCGCTTGCGCCACGGATCGCGCCAAGGCTCTTTGCCCGCTATGGCGATCGAGTCATCGAGCCGGAGATCAAATTTCTCTTTTTGCTCTTATTGATTTTGGTATATTTTGCCAAGCTGGGGCTCAACCATGCGATCTTGCCCGCGTTTGTCTTGGGGTTGGTGATGTCGCGGCTCTTTCAGAAGAACATTCAGCTGCAGCGCAAGTTGCGCGTCGTGGGCTTTGCGTTTATCACGCCGATCTTCTTTCTGAGCGGGGGCATGAAAATATCTCTATCGCTCTTGTGGTCCGGTGCAGCGCTCTTTCTCATGCTGTTTGCTGTCAAGCAGATCACCAAGGTCGCGGGCGTCTATCCTTTGGCTAAGCTGTATCTGCCCAAGGAGGCAATGTACACAACACTGTTGATGAGCACCGGGCTGACCATGGGGACGCTCTCGTCTTTGGCAGGGCTGGAGGCGGGCTTCTTTGACCAATTGCAGTTCTCGGTGTTGGTCGCGGTTGTAGTAACAAGCGCCATCGTGCCGACGTTCATCGCGCAGCGTTTCTTCCATCCCCGTCATGCCCTGGAAGCTATGGGTGGTGAGGTCGAACCCGAGGTCTTAACCCCCAGACGAGAGAATGTCGAGCCCGAAGGGGCACTTGCAGATTTGGCGGTTTCACGTGAGGGCGACAGCATCGAAGATTGTTGAACATACGCGCGTCAGTTTGTTGAGCGTGCAGCAGGTGGCCCATGTCCAGCAAGGACGCTAGCGACACTTATGTGGGGAACTTGATCAAAGCCCTCTCACACTGGCGGGCGCTCAAGCGCCGCGAGGCGGCGTGGTTGTTGGGAGAGAAGCGCGCCCCGCGAGCTGTGCCGGCACTCGTCGCCGTTTTAGAGAGCACCGAAGACCCCTATGTCAAAATGGAAGCTGCTATTGCTCTGGGGAAGATCGGCGGCCCCCAAGCCGCCACAGCCTTGCTCAAGTGCTTGGAGACACAGCAAGCGCTGCCGGTGCGCCTGGCTGCCGTAGAAGGACTAGCTCGCAAACCCGTCTCATCAGAGATTATAGCCGTCTTGCACCGTGCGGCTGACAGTGATCCTAACGAGATCGTGCGTCAGCAGGCGCGGCGCATCTTGCAAGAGCACGAGAGATCATATGGTGCTGTTTGAGGCGAACACTCATCATTGGCGCCGCTGGATCGGCATGCGCGGCATAGCTTTCAATGTCTTACGGTTATGCGCCCGGCGCGCGTATACTGTCTATGAGCTCTCTGAGATCAGATTACGTGACGCGCCGGGGCTATCGCGCTCGGTCTCCGATGTGCTCAGCGATATTAACGTCTCCGTCGTGGTTGGCGAGAGCGAGCGCCGTGAACTATTAGTAACCGTAGGGACGGTCCCTGATCCCGCAACCAGCGGTGGGGTCACGTATCTGCTCCGCACGACGCTCTTGGCGTTCTTACTGAGCCCGGCGCTGGCCTACGCCGAGCCGGATGCGTATAAGAAATATCTGCGAGCTTGGGCGGCCCTGCCCCAGACGCGCAAGCATTTCACTCAGCTTGCTCGAACCAAATTCCCCGATTTCTCTCAAGAAGAACTGCTCGCTCTCTATGAGCTTATCTGGCGGGCCTCGCTGATCTTCCCGCGGTATCTCAGTAGCCACTGGCTGGTGGCCCAAGAGTCTCCCAACTTAGATCCTCAACTCGATTTGACACTCGAAGAGCGTAAGCGCGTCGTTGGGGAGTTTTTTGTCACTGACATCAAGACGTTAGAAGAATGCCGGGGCGAGGGGGTAGTCGCTCCGTTTGGGGTGTTTATGCTTGGCCAGGGCATCTCGCAGCACGCTGGGGGGCTCTTAGACTGGCTGGTTTCCTCAGATAGGGAGCGGCTGGAGAAGGCCCTGCGTGCGAGTCAGACCTGGGCGGCTCGCAAGATACTGTGGGAGCTCAAGCATCTGGAACGACGAGCGCGGACGTATGAGGCGCCGCTTGGGTGGAGCTCAGAAGAGCCGCCTGTGGTCGCGGTGCAGCCGGGGCGTTTTAGTTTCTGTCTCTAGCAAATCCTTGGCAGCTGCTCCCCGCTGAGCATATCTAGAATTCTCTGAGCGCCGATGCGGCTCTTGAGCGTCACTAAGCCTGCTGGCTCCTCAGAGACGTGACCAATCAGAGCTGCGTTCTTCTCTGGAGAGTGGGCTTGCACGATCTCCAACGCGCGCTCGGCATCGCTCGGCGCGACGAACGCAATAAAGCGTCCTTCGTTGGCCACATAGAGGGGATCAAGCCCTAAAATTTCACACGCACCCTGCACGTCCTCCCGGACAGGGACGGCACTCTCGTCTATAGAGATATGCACGCGTGCGGCTTGCGCGATCTCGTTGAGTGCGCTGGCCAAGCCCCCGCGCGTCAGGTCTCGCAAACAGTGCATCTCAATGCGCTCCCTGATGAGCTGCATCACCACGTCGGCCAGCGGAGCACAATCGCTCTCGATCTCGCTCTCGAACGCCAGCCCTTCTCGCACGGCCATGATCGCGATCCCGTGTCGCCCTACATCCCCATTGAGCAACACGCAATCGCCGGGTCGGACGCTCTTGGGGGTGATAGCAAGATCGTGCTCAACGATCCCAATGCCCGCAGTGTTAATAAAAACCCCATCGCCCTTGCCCTTGTCTACGACTTTTGTATCTCCGGTGACGATCTGCACCTGAGCGGTCTGGGCTGCTTCTCTCATGGACTGGACGACCCTCCAGAGGGTCTCCATGGGCAGCCCTTCTTCTAAGATGAAGCCCGCACTGAGATAGAGCGGGCGTGCGCCACACATCGCTAAGTCATTGACGGTGCCATAGATCGCCAGTTTTCCAATATCGCCGCCGGGGAAGAAGAGCGGGCGGACGACATAGGAATCTGTGGTGAACGCCAGCGTCTTTCCGTTGAGGGTGAATCGGGCGCCGTCGTGGCGCTCATCGAGATATTTGTTGGTGAACGCTGCGCCGAAGATTTCGATGAGCTGGTGCATGAGCTTGCCGCCCCCGCCGTGCGCGAGCAAAATCTGGGGGTACTCCAAGATGGGGAGGGGGCAGGAGGGGCCGTGGCCCAGGTCGAAGTCTGGGTGTTCCATAGTTTAGAAGTCAGAAGCCAGCTTGAGAATGTTGTACTGTGCCCCTATTGTAGCCCATTTTGAGGCAAGAGTCCATCTCGTTCGCTTCGCTTGCTGAGCTGAATTTTACCATCACTTCCTGCCCGGGGCTTTTTGCAACGAAGCATGAGCGCGTTATAATGCCCGTCGTGGTGAGAGCTTTTTTCATGGCCCTTGGGGCGAGCTTGGTGCTCACGTATCTCAGCCAACGGCTTGCGCCGGTGCTTGGACTGCTGGATTATCCCGATGAAACACACAAGCACCATGGCCGCACAGTTGCCATTGGCGGCTGGGTGCTGGCTTTGACGATGCTCCCGCCCTTCGCTCTCGCGGGAACAGCAGAGATATGGAAGCTAGCGCTGGGCAGCCTCGTCGCATTGCTGACCGGACTGCTCGATGATCGCTTTGGCTTGAGCCCACGAACGAAGCTTTTGGGACAACTTCTCTGTGCGTTGGTGACCGTCTCAGGGTGGGTGATTCAGTCTGTCAATCTCTTTGGGGTTGCAATAGCGTTAGGCTGGCTGGCGATCCCCTTCACGCTCTTTTGGATTGTGGGAGCGATCAACGCTTTTAATCTGATTGACGGCTTAGACGGGCTGGCGACCGGCGGGGCGCTGATTATTTTCAGTGCGACGGCACTGATCGCATGGCAGGGGGACAACAGCGTCGTGTTGGTGCTCTCTGCGGGATTTGTCGGGGCGTTGCTGGGCTTTTTGTTTTTCAACTGGGCCCCGGCACGGGTCTTTTTAGCGGACGGGGGAACGCATTTTGTGGGGTACTGGCTGGCGGTGCTTTCGATCCAAGCGACGCAGTCCACAGTGAGCACTGTGCCGACCGATGTCCCATTGATCGTCTCGGTGCTTTTGCTGGGGGTGCCCATTGCCGATACGGCCTGGGCGATCCTGCGCCGTCTCGCGAGTAAAAAATCAATCTTTCAGGCTGACCGGGGGCATCTGCATCATCGCATCTTAGCGTTGGGATTGAGCGAGCGGACGACGGTGCTCATACTATACGCGATCTTTGCGGTCTTCTGCGGGGTGGCGGTAGGGAGCTATTACTTTCGTTGATGAGCGGCTATCTCCGATAGTTTTTCTTGAATCCACTTTCGCAGCAACACCGTATAGGGTACTTTGTGGCGTCGTGCTAGCTGCTTGGTCAACTCGATCTCTTCCTTATCAATAACCTACATCAAAACCCAACCTGCACGCCCAACCCCAATCCCGGCCCCTGCCAGACAATGGGCACGCCCCATTGCGCTAACAGCGTCAGCTCGCTGAAGACCGAAACCAGCCCAAAGCCCAGATTGGCTCCCCAGCGGATCGTCGTCCGGGGGATAGTTTGCGTTACGGGAGAGAGCTGAAAACTCACCGGCGCGATGGCCGCATAAAACTCGATGACCGTGACTAACAAGGCTTGTAATCTGACGGCCAACGCCGGCACAAACTGAATCGAACCTGGCAAAAACCACAGATCAAGATCGGCTCCCAAAACGAATAGGCCCACAGACAATCGCGCCATTGGGACAATGGGAAGGCTCAATCCCAAGGCCTCGGTCACGTCGATCAACGCGCCTCCCCCAAGTCCGATCAGTCGAGCTTCTCCAACAAAGCTATAGCCCGCTACGGCAGTGAGCAGCATGATCGCTAAAACCGTGCGCATGTGAGCGCCCCCTTTCTTGAGGTATTGTAATCGCAAGGTAGCGCCCTTGACAAAATGAGCATGGAGGCTTTAGCATACATGCCGTGAAAACTCTGACCGTCTTTGGCACGCGCCCGGAAGCCATCAAGCTTGCGCCTGTGCTCACAGAGCTTCAAAAATCCCCTGAGATTGAGTCACGCGTCTGCGTCACCGCCCAGCACCGCGAGATGCTTGACCAAGTTCTGAAAATTTTCGAGATTCGACCCGATTATGACTTAAATCTGATGCGTTCCAATCAAAGTCTCTACCAAGTCACCGCTGATGTGCTCGCCAGCTTAGAACCCGTCGTTCAAAAAGAGAAGCCCGACGTCGTCATCACTCAAGGGGATACCACGACGGCTTTGCTAGCAAGCCTTGCCGCGTATTATGCCCAAATACGAGTCGCCCGTGTCGAAGCGGGCTTGCGGACACATGACAAATACAGTCCATTCCCTGAAGAGATCAATCGGTTGCTTGCAGATCAGCTCGCGGATCTGCACTTCGCGCCCACGGAGCGGGCCAAACAGAATCTGCTACGCGAAGGCATCTTGAGCGAAAATATTTTTGTCACCGGCAACACGGTCATCGATGCGCTCCAGCAGATGTGGGCGCGCGTGAAGGATTTGGATTTCCGAGAAAGATTTCCTGTCCCCACAGAGATATTTTCACAGATCGAGCGCTCGGAAAAGAAGCTGGTGCTCGTCACCGGCCATCGGCGCGAGAGCTTTGGGCCGGAGTTTGAAAGCATCTGTCTGGGACTGAGAAAAATCGCCCAAAGTCACCCCGACGTCATCTTGATCTATCCCGTCCATCTGAACCCCAACGTGCGCGCCCCGGTGCGAAAGATCCTTAAAGAGCAAGAACGCATCTTTCTCATTGAGCCGTTGGATTATGAAAAATTCGTCTGGCTGATGGGCCGGGCTTTTTTGATTTTAACAGACTCTGGGGGTATTCAAGAAGAGGCCCCGGCACTGGGCAAGCCTGTCTTGGTGATGAGAAAAGTCACCGAGCGCCCCGAAGCCCTCGAAGCGGGCACGGCCAAGCTCGTCGGCACAGATGTTGAAACGATCTTCACCGAGGCCCAGCGGCTTCTCGAAGACCAGAGGGCGTATAAGAGAATGGCGCGGGCGGTCCATCCCTTCGGCGATGGGCACGCCGCCGAGCGCATTGTGAAAATTTTGTGCGAGCGTCTTTGACGAAGCTCGCTCAGGTGTGTTATCGTCTGCACTGGAAGGGAGAGGGTGGCCCTAGGGAGGGCAAAGTTGGAAAGGAACTCAAAAGACAGCTAGGAGATGAGAAGATGGCTTCAGAACGACGCTGGATTTTTCTCTTGGCAGTGCTGGTAGCTCTACTTGGCTCAGCGATCTACGCGCTGCGCCAGCCGTTGGAGTTTGAGACGAGCACCCTAGTACGGATAAAAGCCCCACCACTACCGAAAGAGTTTTCGATCAATTTCGGCTGGGGGACGGACTTTTGGCACAGCCCCGACTTGGCCATCCAAGTCGCGAAAAAGATCCGGATCACTGACGAACCTGAGGGGACGTGGCCGATTGTCTCTTGGCTGTACGAGCACCTGGAGATCAATGAGGCTGACGGGTTGCTCACGCTCAAGCTGCGCGGCGGCTTTGAGCAGCGAGCCGTACGCGATGCACTTGCTGGCTATATAGAACAAGCCTCCGAGAAGCTCAAGAACGATCTGCGCACAACTATTGAAGCCGAGAGCCGACGGCTGAGCGATCTGCAAGCGGCCCTCGAAGGCTACCGTCAGCAATTGATCCAAACTCTGGAACGCCGTCTGGAGGAACGACGCACTGCCTTACAATCGCAACGGGAGAGCATTCAGAAAGAGATTCAAGATTTTCTCAAGCCGCGTCTGGTACAGATGCGGGTCAACGAGCAGGGGGCAACACTGGAAAGTTGGTACTATCGCAACCAGTTAGAAGCCCTGCTGCGGCGGCTGGAGGGGGTCGAACGCGAGCTCGACCTCTTTGGAACCCGTGGGATTCGTGCGTTCGAGAACGAGTATGGGCATGTGCTCGCTGTCGAAGAAAAGATCGAGGCATTGTCGCGTGCGCGACTGGAGGCGCATCGTCTGTTGGAGAGCCAATGGGAGCCGCTGGAGGTCGTGACGCCTGCGCCGCTGCCCCAGGGACCGGTCGGGCCGGATCGCTTGAGTATGATCTTATGGGGCACAGGCAGCGGGGCTGTGTTGGGCTTGGTGTTGGCGATCTTCCTGCCCAGGCGACGCGGGCAGCACAAGCCGGAGCGCGACTCGTGATTAATGCCGTTCACTAGCCACTAATCACTCATCAGTATATGGTCTTCAAGATATCGTCAAACTCTTCGGGGTAGCTTAAAAATCGCAGAAGCTTCGGAGTCTTGATGAGCTCATAGATGGGCTGCCCGTGTCGGAGGCCCAGGGTAGGATACTCCGGGGCTGGCAGAAGGCGCAGTGGCGGGAGAGCACCATAGCGAGAGTTGGGGATGAAGTGAGGTTGAGGAACGGCTAGCTCAAAGTACGCGCCGCCGCCCTGCTCTTCAAAGGGCATATAAAAGCTTTCGACGCGCGTCGAGACCCAGTTGGCCATCTTTAAAATCTTATCAGTTGGGTTGATCGTGATATGCCCATAGTTGGGCGGGACGAGCACCGTGTCGCCCTCAAGAGCTGTGATGAGCAAGACATCGCTCACGCTGTTGCCTTCTCGTTTTTGCAGCAGCACGTGGGCTTGGCCTTCTAAGACTTGATAGAGCTCCGGATAACAGAGACCGGGCACTCGCTCTGAGTGATAGTGCCCCTTGGTCTTATTGTACTCCCGCCCTAAGTGCACCGGCAGTAAGACGGTAATATCGTAGCGGATTTCCAATTGACGCGCGATCTCTTGGTCTTCTGGAAGAACGCAGTCGCGGTACATAAAGTAGAGAGAGTGATCTAAGTCGGCTTCGCGCAGCCACTCTTTGTCGAAAATGACGGACTGCATCTCGCGGAGCGCCCGGGGCTGTGGGGCTACGTTGCGAGTACCGACGCGCATGGTATCCTCCTCCATAGGGCTTCTACCATACCAAGTGCGGCTGAGCGCGTGCAACGTTGACCTATTGCCGGCTGATCGCTATAATACAAGCCGTTCAGGAGGACCGTGTGATGCGCCGAGGCTTATGGGTGCGATCGTTCATTATTCTAGCTGTCGTCTTCGGCCTCCAGGTGGCAGCGCTGGCGCTGACCTGCGCGGAGCATTGGGCTCTGCCGACGGCACAGCAGCAGCATCACCACAGCGTTCCAGCTGCTGATCATCCATCTCATTCCCATGCTGACGGCACGCCTCATGATCACGAGCAGTGCGACCTTCAGGGGACGCCGGCGGTCATGCTGCTCTTGATGCCCGGTTTCGACTGCTTCTGTGATGATCCCCACTCCATAACACTCCTTGGCGTTCCGCCCATAGAGAGATTGACTGCCGTCGACGACTCCTATTACGAAAGAATTCTCTTAGAAATCTTCTCCAGGCCGCCCATTCTCTGACAGGCTCCGTGCAGAACGACTATATCCCAGGGGCAATGTGCCCTCTTGCATTCTCATTTATGAAGGAGGACTTTGAAATGAAGCTTTCATATATGGCAAAGCTGGCTCTCGTAGTCGGAGCAATTGTAGGCATCGGAACGGTGGTCGGCCTGGTGACGGGCACCCTGTTGGTCTTTGGCCATGCCAAGTTCGTCGGGGCGAATGTCGAGAACGGGAAGGTCTATGCGTTGGCAGAGCTGCCGAATCGCCTGGAGCTGACGTTCGAAGGCGAGCTCACTGGGCGCAGCCATGTGTACGTTTTTAGCGCGAGCGGCACGATCATCGTTGACCAAGGAGACGTAAACATCGAAGAGATGCACGGCGGTGAAGGGCACGACCATATGAGCAAGCTGAGTATCGGTCTCAACAAAGAGAAATTGACCGATGGGCTCTACCAGGTGCGCTGGATTGCCGTAGATAGCGAGCATGGTGCCTTCGTCGAAGGCGGATTTGTCTTTGCTGTCAAAGGGTAGCTCCGGTGAGAAGGGAGCGAGAGCTTCCCCAGGCTCCTTTCTCTCTATCTCTCTTGTGGGGGTCATTCGATGAGACGCATAGCGCTAACTGTTGTCAGTGTACTGGGGTTGGTAGTGCTATGGATAGTAGCTCAGACACCACAACCCGGTGAACTGTACAAAAAGTTCGATATCGAGCTGGCAAAACAGACAATAAAGATTCAAGGGTGCTTGGATTGTCACCGGCTTGCTGGGCAAGGCTCGCGGGTCGGCCCTGACTTGGACAAGATCGGGCTGCGCGCTGAAGAGCTCTTTAAAGAGCTGGGATTCGATTCTGCACCCGATTTTGTGCGCCAGTCGCTGCTCGATCCTGACGCTTATATTGAACAAGGCTTCCCCAAGGGCATCATGCCCAAAACGTATGGGGACAAACTCCGAGCTAGCGAGTTCGAGAATTTAGTCAAGTATCTCTCCAGTCTCAAGTGAGTGAGGTGATCACAATGTTTATGAAGACACGTTGGGTCGTGATAAGTTTTGCGGTGCTCGTGGCGTTGGTTGCCGGATTGGCTTTAGGGCATCCCCGTCTGCGTGCGCCGGACTCCGTCCCTACGCCGGGCGCGCTCCTGACGGAATCTCCTAAAGAGATCAAGCTAGTTTTCAGTGTCGAACCAGGTGGGCTCAGCCCAGAGAAGAGCTTCTTCTGGCTGGTCAAGCAAGGGCCTGATGAGGTCGTTGCTGTAGGCAAGGTTGATTTGAACGTGGCGGAGCGCAATGTGCTGAAGGCCGATTTGAAGGAGAAATTGGCCTCGGGAGTGTATCTGGTCAAATGGATTGCGGTCTCCGTACAAGACAGAGGTTTTGCTGAAGGTAACTATAGCTTTGCCGTTAAATAACCCGTAGGGGCACGGCATGCCGTGTCCCTACGGCGTTCTCGGTGATGAAGAACCATGCGCCTTCTCGTCGGCGGGCTCGTTCTTGTACTTGGGGTAGCTAGCTATACGGTCACCCTCTCTGCTCATGCGTATCTGGTGCAGGTCGACCCCCCGGCGGGTGCCACGCTCGCCGTCAGCCCCAAAAAAGTTATTTTTATCTTCAGTGAGGAGATCGAACCGAAATTCAGTGCGTTCACGCTCTACGATGCCCAAGGCCAGCTCTTGCACGAGCTGACGCCCGAAGAAGAGGGCGGCTTGCGCGTTGTGATCCCCTTAGAACAGCTTTCGGACGGGGTCTATACAGTCGCTTGGAAAGTGCTCTCAGCGATAGACGGCCATATCACCAAAGGTGTCTACCCTTTCGGAGTGGGAGCGCACTCCCAGCACAGTGCCCACGTTCCCACTGAACCGATAGCTGGCAGTGGGACGGCGCTCGACCCCTTCAGAGTGCTGTCACGCTGGCTGCACTATCTGTCATTAGTGACGCTGGTCGGGATGCTCATCTTTTCGCAGACGATTTTGGGGAGGGGCGAACGGCTGTTCGCCCCTACTCTGTGGGCTGTGTGGGGGCTGGCCATGCTCACGGCTATCGGCGAGTTCTTTTTGTATGCACGCAGCATCGGGGAACTGAGCGCGAGCGTGCTCTTCGGCACCCAGGTCGGCGTGATCTGGCTAGCCAAAATTGTGATGCTCGCGGGAACGGGAGGGGCACTGCTTGGGCAGCGCGAGAGACTGTGGGGATGGGGAGGGCTGGGCGTCGGAGCGTTGATCTCCGGCGTGCTGAGCAGCCATAGCGCCGCACTGCGAGACCCCGTAGCACTGGTGCTGGACGGTCTGCATCTGGTGGCCGTGGCGCTCTGGACGGGGGGCTTGCTCTCGTTGGGGCTTCTGTTATGGAAGAGCAGAGAAGGCGATAGCATTCAGTGGGGTTTGGTGTTGTCACGATTTTCGCGGTGGGCGCTGCTCAGTGTGATGGTCATCATCGGAAGCGGGGTCTATCTCTCGTTCCAACACGTCGGCTCGCTCGCAGCACTCTGGAGCACGAACTATGGGCGGTTCTTAGTGCTCAAGATAGCCATGCTGATGGCAATTCTAGCGATGGCGGCGCTCAACTTTCGCCAGGTGCGTCGCGATTTTCAGGGGGACTACAATCAGACGAACCTCGCTCCCTTGCAGCGTCGGGTCTGGGGAGAGTTTTTCACGATAGTGCTTGTGTTGGGAGCTGCCGGGGCGCTGGCGCTCTCGCCGCCGGCCCAGCTACTGCCAACGGTTCATGGAGCCGAATCGCCGACGGTCTTAGTGCACGAAGCAGAAGGGCTCCGCGTGACGTTGACGATCAGCTCGCTGCACGTTGGGCCGGCACACTTTGTTGTTCAGCTCAGAGATACGCAAGGGCAGCCCGTCTCCACCGTGCAGCGCGTGATGCTGGAGTTCCTCCGTCCAGACAATGAGGAGCTCGGTGCCCTGTCTACCGTCACTCAGCAAAATAGCGCGGGCGACTTTGAGGCGCACGGCTCCTATCTGAGCTTGGCAGGTCGCTGGCAGATCGCAGTGCAGGTGCGGCTCCGTGAGCGCCTTGACGATTTCAGAACTCTTTTTGAAGTGACAGCCCGAACCCCTTAATATGGACTCATCTCAGGGAGCGGTGCACATGGACGAGCAAACCGAAGAGTTGAGTGTCAGCAACTTGCATTGTGCCAGTTGCGCTGATGACCTACAGGAGTCCGTCGGACGTCTCAGTGGGGTCTCGCAGGCGCAAGTAAACTTTGCTGCGGGGAAACTGCGCGTGCGCTACGACGCCCAAAAGCTGGGGCGTGACGAGCTGGTTCAGCACGTCGAGCGCATCGGCTACACGGTGCATCAAGGCCATACATTGCAGGTGGCCCCTCCGTCGCGAAACCGTCGAGCGGTGCTGACGGTGCTCTCCGGCGTGCTCATTGGAGTGGGACTCGTGCTAGAATTGATCCGTCTTGATAGGGCCTTGCTGACAGTGGAGGGGCGATCTCTCTCGCTGGCAGTGCTGTTCTATCTTACGGCGGCTGGAGTAGGCGGCGCGCAGTTTGCGCGTCAGGGATGGCAGGCGTTGCTCGCGCGACAGTTGAATATCAGCTTCTTGATGAGCATCGCTGTGGTGGGAGCCATGCTCATCGGGGAGTATGTTGAAGCCGCGAGCTTGGCCTTTCTCTTCGCCTTAGCGGAGCTTTTAGAAGAGTACTCCGTCGAGCGAGCGCGGCGTTCGTTGCGTGCCCTGATGAAGCTGGCCCCGAACGAAGCTCGCACTCGCCGCGACGCGCGAGAAGTCGTGCTGCCCATCGAACAGATTCGGGTCGGCGAAGTGATTATCGTCAAACCTGGGGAGCGCATCGCTCTCGATGGCGAGGTGACCGTCGGACATTCGACGGTCAATCAAGCCCCTATTACAGGGGAGTCCGTGCCCGTAGAAAAGCGAGTCGGCGATAGCGTCTTCGCTGGGACGATCAACCAAGAGGGATACTTAGAGATCAAAGTCACCAAGCGAGCACGGGACACGACTTTAGCGAAGATCATGCATCTTGTCGAGGAGGCCGAAGCGCAGAGAGCCCCCTCGGAGCGTTTCGTTGATCGCTTCGCCCGATACTATACGCCGGGTGTCGTCGCCGTGGCCGTTGGGGTGGCGCTGGGGCCCCCCCTGCTGTGGGGTGCGCCGTTTTCGGAGTGGTTCGCTCGAGCGCTGGTGCTCTTGGTGATCGCCTGCCCGTGCGCCCTGGTGATTTCCACCCCGGTCTCCATCGTCTCGGCGATCACCAGCGCGGCCCGTCACGGCGTGCTCATCAAGGGGGGCGTCTATCTCGAAGAGCTTGGGCAGATCAAAGCCATAGTTTTTGACAAGACGGGCACGCTCACCACCGGGCAGCTAGCCGTCACGGACGTGCTCGCATTCCCTGGGCACACGGCTGAAGAGATCTTACAGATCGCGGCCTCTCTGGAGAGCAAGAGCCAGCACCCCATTGCCCAGGCGATTGTGCGACACTACGAGCAGACGGCCAACAGAAAGCCCCTTCTGGAAACTCAAGGGATGCAGTCACTCACAGGGCAAGGCTTGAGAGCTCAGATCGGATCGCAGGTCTATCTGGTGGGCAAGCCGGAGCTATTCGCACAGGCTGAAGAATTGCCCCAGCTGGCCCAGCTCCAATCCCAGGCGAAGACGGTCGTTCTCGTGGGAACGGGACATCAAGCGTTCGGGATAATTGCTGTGGCCGACCAGATCCGGCCCCAGGCTTCAGAGACCATCGCAAGGCTGAAAGAGTTGGGCCTGAAAGTAGCGATGCTTACTGGGGATAACGCGGGCACGGCGCGGGCCGTCGCGCGCCAGGTAGGCATCACGGATTATCAAGCCGGAGTGCTGCCAGAGGGCAAAGCCGCTGCCGTAGAAAGACTCTTAAAAAAACACGGTAAAGTCGCGATGGTCGGCGATGGGGTGAATGACGCGCCGGCGCTGGCAACGGCGACTGTGGGCATCGCCATGGGCGCAGCAGGCACGGATACGGCTCTGGAGACGGCAGATGTCGCGCTGATGGCCGATGATCTCAGCAAGTTGCCGTATCTTGTCGAGTTGAGCCGTCGGGCGCGCCGCATCATTCAACAGAATATCTGGTTCTCTGTGCTCACGAAGTTCAGTTTAGGAGCCGGGGTCTTTCCCGGCTATGTGACGCTGGTGCTGGCGGTATTGGTTGGGGATATGGGGGCGTCGTTGGCGGTCACGGGGAACGCGCTGCGCCTGGCACAGACGAAACCGAGAGCTAGCCGTCCGAGCGCGAGCTGAGTAATCGCTCTTCGTAGATTCTTCTTACAGTGTTTTCGATTTCCGGCTCACGCACCGTCAGGTCTACGATGCGATAGCGTGATGCCAGCCTGCTGATTAACTCGGAGGCGCTCAGAGGCCCGCGCGGAAAGCGATAGGTGACGTGATTCCCCTCGCGGACGATGACCGTCGCGCCGTCAACAGAGACATCGTGATAATCTTCAGCGAAATCAACAACCAGCTCGCGCTCACCGCCAAAGCGTTCTTGCAGCTCGCTCAAGAGACCATCAAAGAGCACTTGCCCGTGATCAATCATCAAGACCCTCTTGCAGAGCTTTTCGACGTCGCCCAAGTCGTGTGTCGTCAGAATGACTGTGACGCCGCGCTGGGCGTTCATCTCCCGAATAAAAGCACGAATGCGCTCTTTGGCGACGACATCCAACCCAATCGTCGGCTCATCGAGAAAGACCACTTCCGGATCGTGCAGGAGAGCTGCCGCGAGATCGGCCCTCATGCGCTGCCCCAAGCTGAGGCTGCGTACCGGCGTGTTCAAGAATTCTTCCAGATCGAGCAAATTCTTGAAAGTAGTAAGATTTCGAATATATCGGTCACGCGGGATGTCGTAAATATGTTTGAGCAGATCAAAACTTTCGACAACGGGCAAGTCCCACCAGAGATTGGTGCGCTGCCCGAAGACGACGCCGATGCGCCGGGTGTATTCGACGCGCTTTCTCCACGGCACCAGTCCATTGACAGTCAGGTGGCCTGCGGTCGGCACCAAAATCCCCGTCAGCATCTTTATAGTAGTAGACTTACCGGCGCCGTTGGGGCCAAGATACCCAACGAGCTCGCCACGCTCAATAGTAAACGAGACCCGATCTACGGCCTTAATGACGATGCGTTCGCGCGAGAGGAGATTTCTCAGCGCGCCCAGCACCCCGCCCCGGTGCTTAGCGATAATAAAGTGCTTGCTCAGCTCATGAACTTCGATCAAAGCCATTGGTTGCTCTCCTTTGGATGTCATTCTGAGCGAGGGCCTCGCGAATATCATTGAAGGTTTCGTAATGGACTAATTTCGTGATGTTGTATTTCTTGGTAAAGCCCTCAAGCAATTTATTCTTGTGCTCATAAACGCGGCGTTCTAAATCGTTGGTTACACCTGTGTAAAGCGCTCGTGATTTATTCGTCATAATATAAACATAGTATTGCTTCATCTTATCTCTTCAACTCCCCGTGCTCTGATAGTGCCGCACGCCCACGCGCCACAACGCCATGCCGACCAATAAAACTAAAGAGCACAGCGGGAACGCCAGAAAGGGCATCAAACTCGGCAGCCCAAACGGATCTGGCTTCTCTAGCAGAAAGAGCGCCGGATAGAAATTGACGAATGCTAAGGGCAACACGACAAAAATGTTCATAGGGTAGCTGGCCATGGTCACACCGCCGTGCGTAAAGATATTGACGGCTTCTAACCCTTCAACGGTCCAGAACGCAAACGTTGCTCCGATCACAAAGAGCCCGATAAAGAAGACCGCCCCGCCAAGCACTGTCCAACCGAGAAAGAGCCATCTCTCTAAACCCCACTCTGCTCGAAGGAGCCATAGCCCTGCGCTGAGCACGAGCACGGCCTGCGCCATGCGTCCCAAGCGCCGCAGAGCAAACTCCGACGAGAGTACCTGAAAGAAGACGTTACGCGGGCGCAGCAAGAAGCGATCAAACTCTCCCAAGCGTATGACGTTCGAGAGACCGTCAAATCCCTCGGCGATCATATTGGCCAGCGCGAAAGAAAGCTCTGCCGTCCCGTAGAGCAGCGCGACTTCGGGCAACGTCCAGCCGCCCAGTGCCGGCATGTGTGTGAATAATACTAAAGTTCCAGCAAACTCCAAGCCCATCCCGATGAACGTCGCAAGGAAATCGGCGATGAACGAAAATTTATATTGCATTTGCGAGCGCAGCCGCGCACCGATCAAGACAAAATAGAGCGAGAGCACCTCAGCCTCCTTGAATGATAAGCTTCTGCACGCCGCGACGGTAGACCCACTCACAGAGTAGTGCCATCCCGATACCCCAAGCGCCTTGACTTCCCAGCGCCACCCACAGGCCTGTTCCCTGCGTAATACCCAAATAGATTTCGATGGGCGTGTTGACCATCGTCGGCAGGGGAGTACAGCTCACAGCGAATCTCAACCAATCTGGGAAGAACGCGACGGGAACGAGAAAGCCCGACAGAAAAGCCATGCCCAGCCACGACAAGCGCCCGATGCCCATGGCATCTAAGAACCAAAAAGCCGAGAGATTAACGAGAAAGCGCCAACAGAAGCTGATGAAGACGGCCAGCACCACGCTCAGAAAAAAGAGCCCCCACTGTGTCACTGAACTTGGCAATGTCAACTCAAAGAAGAAAGGGAAGAACAGAAAGATCGGAAGCCCGCGAAAGACGAAGTGAAAGGTTGCCCGTCCCACGTCGCGCGCCAGCCAAAAACTGAAGTAGTGAAAGGGCTTGGTCAGATCGGAGACGATCTCACCCGAGCGGATCGCGCGCATGACCTCCCACCACCAATTCAAGATGGCAATGGGCATCCCCAGGGCTTGCGTCAACGCCGTATATGTGATCGCATCGCGCAGCGTGTAGCCGCCGATCGCGGTACGGCCGCTGGCTTCAAAGACAGCAACAAAGAGATACGCACGCAGCAAGCCGAAAAAGAAATTCGTGGCAATGCCTGCAATGGTCGCCGCGCGGTACGTCATCATTCGCTGAAAGCTCTTCTGAAAGAGCGCAATATACATCATGTGCTCTGTCGTTCGATGTGAGTGAGGCCAGAGTCTATCGAGTCCAGGCGTAGAATGCAAGAGACTTAAGACCGCAGGGCGGTCAACGCTTGTAGCGCCTTGCGCGTGATCTGCATAGCTCGTTCGAGCCGTTCAGGGCGTGACTCGTCGAGCGCGTCAATCAATTGCTCTAAGAGCATTTTAATGGGGGTCACCCGGAAGAGCTTGCCGTGGTAGACCAAGGCGCAGATCCGTTGGCGACGCAATAGTATATTTAATGCATCGGTCAATTGCAGTTCGTTGTTCTTGTCCGGCGGTGTGGCCTGGAGCGCCTCAAAGATCTGGGGCGTCAGCACATAGCGGCCGACGATAGTGAGACCCGTTTGGCTACCGTCGGTTGGCTTCTCTTGAAGCCCTTCTGTAAGATGAACGTTCTCTTGCAGGGGCTGGTCGAGCTGAGCAATGCCGTAGTTTTTGAAGTCGGCTGCCCCCTCGATGCCGGTGACTGCCAGCACACTGCAGTAATAGTTTCTATAGAGTCCCACCATCTGGCGCAGGCAGCGGCGGCCTTCGCCCAAGAGGATATCATCCGGCAGGATGACGGCGAAAGGCTCGTCGCCGACAACCCCTTGGGTGATCAAGATCGCGTGGCCCAGCCCCAATTGAGGCTCTTGAACGACCGTGCGCACTTTGAGCCCGCGCGGGAGCTTCAGCGTCGGAACTGCCTTGCCTGGAGCGAGCACGAGAACGACTTCCGTGAGGCCAGCCAGGACCGTCTCTTCTAGTGCCGGTCGAAGCATCTTCCCCAGCTGTTCCGGTGAGAGCAATCTGGGTTGCCAGCCGGCGAGGGGAATGATGGCGCGGCGCACGCGCTTGTGGCGCAATTCCCTCCAACGCCCGATCAGTCTGGAAAACTCTTCGGTCAGCTCATCGCGCTCCGCCCGGGGCAGGTCGGCCAGCAGTTCTGTGATGTCCTGGAGGCGTGGTGTTATCTCTTCTAGGGGTTGATAGCCGGCAGCACTGAGTAGTTCTTTCTTCTCATTGGCAGTCAGGTCGAGTGCCTGCATCAGCCGCGTCAACAGAGGGAGAGAAGGGTGGCGGCGCTCTTGTTCCAAATATGTCAGAAAGCTGGCCGAGATCCCCGCGCGTTGGGAAAGCTGGGCTTTGGTCAGCCCGATTCGTTTACGATGCCCTTGCAGGAGACGTGACAACTTCTTTGAATCTCTTACGGCCATAGCACCTCCACTTGGTCATTAAGCTTAGCCCACAAATATTCACTTTGTCAAGCATCTGAGTAGAGCACATCCCTTCTTGAGTTTATGCTTCAGGGGCTTGCGTTGGAAAACCCAGACCGAAAGAGCGTTTTTCGACGCTTGACATTCACTCTGTGAATATTCTATAATAACAGAAATTAACTCAGTTATGAGTACGGAACGCTCATAAGGAGGCAGTCAGCGTGAAAAGCATCGCATGGTTGGATGAGGTGGGCCAAGCCGACGTCGGCTTGGTTGGAGGGAAAGGGGCATCACTGGGGGAGATGCGCAAGACTCTACGGGGAATTCCAGTTCCCGACGGTTTTGTGATCACCGCCGAAGCCTATCGTGCTTTTATGAGTCGCACGGGACTTGACACTCAGATTCGCGCCCTTATTACTGAGGGGGGCACGAGCGATGTTCAGATGCTCGCGGACCAAGGACAAAAAATCCGGCGTTTGATTGTCGAGGCACCGCTGCCGTCTGAGCTTGAAGGCGAGATTCGCCAAGCGTATCGCCAGCTTGTCCAAAAGACCGGCAGCCCTGACGTCGCCGTGCGTTCGTCGGCCACCGCAGAAGACTCCGCAGCGCATTCGTTCGCGGGCCAGCACGATACTTTTTTGAATATCAAGGCCGAGGAGCTGCTGCTGGACCGTGTGCGACGGTGCTTTGCGAGTCTTTTTACAGACCGGGCAATCTCGTACCGTCACGACCGTGGCTTTGCCGGCGCAGAGATCGCTCTTGCTGTCGTCGTCCAGCAGATGGTCCGCTCGGACTTGGCCGCCTCTGGCGTGCTCTTCACCATAGACCCTGAATCGGGAGCCGAACACGTTATCTATCTGACTTCTTCGTATGGTTTCGGCGAGCTAGTGGTGCAGGGGCGGGTCAACCCAGATCAGTTTTACGTTTTCAAACCGGGCCTGGCAGAGGGCTACCAAGCATTGTTAGAGAAACGTTTGGGCAGCAAACAGATAAAACTCGTCTGTGCCAACGGCTCACTCAAACAGATCTCTGTCAGCCATGAAGACCAGCGCCGTTTCTCACTCCCAGATGACGAAGTGCTGCAATTGGCCAAATGGGCCTTGCAAATTGAAGAGCACTACGGGCGTCCGATGGATATCGAATGGGCCAAAGACGGCCTGACAGAACAGCTGTTCATTGTCCAAGCTCGACCGGAGACGGTCCACGGGGCCAAGAGCGCAGGCGCTCTGGAGAATTTCGTGCTTGAAGAGATCGGCGAGCTGGTAGCCCGTGGCGAACCCGTCGGCAGCAGAATCGGCCAAGGGCCTGCGCATGTCATTCTTGATATTCGAGAGATCAGCCGCTTCCGCCCCGGCGAAGTCTTAGTTACTGAGATGACTGACCCGGACTGGGAACCCATTATGAAGATCGCGTCGGCGATTGTGACCGAGCGCGGCGGACGAACGTGCCACGCAGCTATTATCTCGCGCGAGCTGGGCATTCCGTGTGTGATCGGTGCGGAGGGCGCAACCCGAAAGATCGAGACCGGCCAAGAGATTACCGTAGACTGTTCCCAAGGAGAAGGGCGCGTTCTGAAAGGGCGTCTGAAGTTCCGGATTGATCGCGTAGACCTGGACCATCTGCCGCGCCCCCGCACGAAGATCATGATGAACGTCGGTATCCCGGAGATGGCCTTTGCGCAAGCCCGCATCCCCAATGACGGCGTGGGGCTCGCCCGTGAAGAGTTCATTATCAGCTCACACATCGGCATTCACCCCAAAGCCTTGCTGGAGTATGAAAATCTTCGCACTTCGCGTGACTCTCACAGCGTTGCGGTTGCCCACCAGATCGCAGAGCGAACGCATGGCTATTCAGATAAGACCGAGTTCTTTGTGGACAAGCTTGCGTCGGGCGTGGCGAAAATTGCCGCGGCTTTTTGGCCCAACGACGTGATTCTCAGACTCTCTGATTTTAAGAGCAACGAGTATGCCAGTCTCATCGGAGGTGCGCTCTACGAGCCGGCTGAGTCCAACCCGATGATCGGCTGGCGGGGCGCGTCGCGCTACTATGACCCCAAATACAAAGCAGCCTTTGGACTAGAATGCCGAGCTATTAAAAAAGCCCGCGACGAGCTGGGATTGAAAAACATTAAAGTGATGATCCCCTTCTGCCGCACACCCCAAGAGGGACGCAAAGTGATCCAGACGATGGCCGAGTTCGGGCTAATACAAGGCGAGAACGATCTCGAAATCTACGTGATGTGCGAGATCCCAAGCAATGTGCTCTTGGCTGAAGAGTTCGCCGAGATCTTTGACGGTTTTTCCATTGGGAGCAACGATCTGACGCAATTGGCGTTGGGGCTAGATCGCGACTCAGAATTGGTCGCGCACATTTACGATGAACGCAACGAGGCTGTCAAGCGTTTAGTCAAGCACGTGATTGACGTAGCGCGTCGCAAAGGGCGCAAGATCGGGATCTGCGGGCAGGCGCCCTCGGATTTCCCAGAGTTCGCGCAATTTCTGGTCGAGTGCGGCATTGACAGCATCTCGCTCAACCCCGACACGGTGATCAAGACCAGACTCTTAGTCGCGGAGAAAGAGCAAGAGCTAGCGCGCCAGAGAGCAGCCGTAACGGTTTAGCCCGTTTGCTTCACCCACAAGCTCAGATCGCCCTTGGCGAAGCGCTCGGCTTCGTCTAAGACTTCACGCACCCTGTCGAGCGAGTCGAGCTCGCAGTAGAGTCTGAGGAGCGGCTCGGTCCCGCTCGCCCGCAACAGCAGCCACCCGTGAGGGAATCTGAGCTTTACGCCGTCAAGCATCTCTGTTTTGATGACCTTCAGCCCAGCGATCTGTTGAGGGGGCCGACGCTTCACCTGCTCGACGACTTCTAGACGGCTCTCTAAATGCAAATCGCGTCGGTCGTACCAGTGCGGGCCGACTTCGTCTAAGAGATCGTCAATGATCTTGCTGACGGGTTTTTGGGCTTGCGCGGCGATCTCGCACAGCAGGAGCGAATTTAATACCCCATCTCGTTCGGGAATGTGCTGTTTGATCGCGATCCCTCCGGATTCTTCTCCCCCCATTAAGACGTCTTCGCGGACCATCTTCTCACAGATATATTTGAACCCCACTGGGACTTCGTCCAGCTCTAAATTATTTTTGACGGCGAGCTTGTCTATCATATCTGAAAGGGCAAACGACTTGACGACCTTGCCGCGCCAACCCCGTATCAGCAAGTGCTTCAAAATCAGCGCAAAGCAACGGTGTGAATCAATCAGTTGGCCGCGCTCGTCCATGGCGGCGACTCGGTCGCCATCGCCGTCGGTGATGACGCCGATCAAGCGCTGCGCGCTCGTGAATTTTCTCTGGCGCTCGCTGGCGATCACTGCCCGCAGCGGGCTTAAGTTTTTCTCGATGGGTTCAGGGTTCTTGCCTCCAAAGCGCGGGTTGTCCCCGTGGCGCACCGTGAGACATTCGACGCTCAAATCTTTCAGAATTTCGGCGACGTACCCCCGCGCCGCCCCGTACATCGAGTCAATGACAACACAGAGATCGCTCTGGCGCAGCAGCTCCGAGTCGATGAGCTGGCGCACGCGCGCGCGATAGGGGCCCTTGAAGTCGGCGAAGTTCAAAGCATCTTCGGGTGTGCGGGGCTCCGGCGACTCGTGAGGGATCAGTGATTCGATGAGCTGGGTGACAGCGGGCGGAGCAGAACTCGCATACTCGATCTTGATTTTGATCCCGTTGTATTCGGGCGGGTTATGGCTTGCCGTGACCATCACGCCGAGAGCCGCTTGCTGGTGATGCACCGCATACGAGAGCGCCGGCGTGGGAACGCAGTCTTCGGCGATCCAGACAGGGATTTCGGCGTCTTGCACTATACGGCCAATGTGCACGGCGAACTCGCGCGAAAGGAAGCGCGTGTCGTAGCCGATGACCACGCCGTGCTCTGGGGGTCTATAGACGACGCCCCATTTTTTATAGACCTCTAGCGACCGGCGCTGCGGGCTTTGCAGATACTTCGTGATGGCCTGAGCGACGCGGCCGACGGTGGCAAACGTAAAATCGCGGGCGATCACGCCGCGCCAGCCGTCAGTCCCAAAGCTGATCGTGTCCATCAGAGAGCCGTGCCCGGTTGAGCTGGTTTCTGTTGCGCCAACACGCGGCCGTCGCGCGTGACCACTCTTTCTATATGCGCCGGCAGGCGGATGGGCATCGTCTGAAAGACCTCGATCAGCAAGTCGCGCGGCAGCGCCAGCTCCAGCCAGATCGTCTCTAGGTCAACTGTGCCGTTGATCACCGGAACTTCCGCCAGCACCTTTTCAATTGCCCGCGCGTAGTTCTGCAGCGCATCTGCCAGATACTCGCCATCGGGCTGGGTCAGAAGCTCTTCCATAGCGTCAATACTTCCACTCGACGGTGTAGGTGACCGTCGCTGCTCCTTCGGCTTTTAGCGGGGCTTTGAACAAAACCGTATTCGCATCGAGCTTTTCATAGTTGGGCTCAGCTGAGACGATCTTCCAGGTGCCCTGCAGCCGTTCTCTCACTTCGACTAAAACGTCGGTGTTCTTTTGGTTGCGCAGGGTGATCTCATACGTTTCGCGATAGGTTTCCCGCCCGTACTGGTCCCGATCAATGACTTGTCTGTCTTTGAGAATCCGCTCGGCTTTGAGATCAAAAGCCATCCCCGGCACGAGCGTGATGTTCTCGTTTTTGGGGGTATGGGCTAAAGAATCTTCGCCGATCAGCTGCAACGCACCGGCCGTCTCTTTGTACAAGCGGACGACGCCAGCAGGCAAAGCCACGCCGAGTCCGCTGGACTCATTGTTGATCAAGCGGATCTCGATCCGAACTTGGGGCGAGACTGTAGCTTCGTAGACGTAGTGCTTCGACACGGTGATCGCGTCAGCTTTCAAGAACGAGAGCTGAAGGGTCTGTTTGTCTTTCAGCGTTGCCGGGCGGGGCAGTGTGTACTCGTGATACTCAAACGTCGGGCGTGTCTCGATATCTTTCTCCGCGGCGGCTTGAGGGGCAGCCCTGATCGCAGGTGGAGGTGGTGTCACGCGGTGCAGTTCTCCGGCGATCAATGTGAGCTTGGCGTTTGTGTACTCGCGCCCACTGTGATTGGAGAGCGTTACCCAACTGCTCAAGGCCATCTGGTTCTCGGCTTCGTTGAGTATCGCCGTATAGTAGGCCGACCAGCTGAGCCCCCCTGTGAGATAGCTCACATATCCCTTGACTTCACCAGGGGAGTCGCTCTGCAAGCGCCAGGCAAGAGCCGGGGCCTTGCGATATTCTGGAAGCTTGGCGAGAGCGATCTCGCTATAGTCGCGAACGAGCTGGATTCTGCCAGTGACATCTTGCAAGACGATTCCATCTTCGATGCTCAGAAGTGTCCCATGATAGGTCTTGGGGACCAAGCCGCGGGCGACGGTTACTTCGACTTCTTGGCCGATATAGCTTTCCAGCAATCCAGAGCTGCTTATGGTCTGCGCGGGTAAGAACTCCTGTTCGAGGATTCTGACGCTCGGCTCGCTGGGGCGAAAGACGACCGAATTGGGCCAGATGGCCTCCGGGAGATCTTCGATAAGATAGACACCCTCTCTTTGAGTGAGGGTCCGCACCTCTTCGACGAGCCCTAGATCGCTATAGATCGTGACGTTTGGCCCTATGGTGCTCTGTTGAGCCCCTCCGACTCCACTACCTAGCAAGGCAATCAGGGCGACCGTCAGCGCGATTCGTTTCATACGTCCTCCCTTATCAAGCGTGTCTCACGCTCTCTGAAATAAGCGGCACTCAAGTTTAACCGAAGCCGCGGGGTGGTTCCAAGTTCAGATTGAGGGTTTGACAAGTCCGATGGAGAGCGTTACAATACATTGCTGATGGCGGCGTAGCCAAGTGGTAAGGCAGAGGTCTGCAAAACCTCAATACACCGGTTCGATTCCGGTCGCCGCCTCCACACTTACTATTTAGTATTGGGGTGGTTAGCTCAGCGGAAGAGCGTCTGCTTGACGTGCAGAAGGTCATAGGTTCAAATCCTATACCACCCACCAGATACGCCAAAACTGTTTACAGCCTGCACTATTCCCACAACAGATCCCTGGCTCCCAGGCTGTGAAAATAGCAAGGGCGAACCACCCAAGTCCTGCCTGGGCGCAGCAAGTTATAGCACGTCTCGGAGCCAAAGCAGGGATTAAAGGTGTCAGGGTCAGCCCGCACACGCTCAGACACACCGCTGCGACGTTAGCCGTTAAGAACGGGAGGAGCCCTTTGCGCTTCAGCGGCTCTTCGGGTGGGAGAACATTCAGATCGCGCGTGCACATGGCAGGCACAGTCCTGAGGAAGCGCACGCCAAGGCGAGCCTGGTGGATCGGCTATTAGAAACCTGACCCATTTGACTTGGTTGCTAGACTGGGGCACTATAGAGAGAGCACGGCAGCGACTTTCGTGATCTACATTGATGAATCAGGAAACGAGGGATTTTCTTTTTCAGAGGGCAGCTCTGAATGGTTCATCCTATCTGGGGTTATCACGCGAAAGGCAAAAGATTTAGAAACAGTCAAGCTTATTGATAGGGTGCGTAAGGTGCTCAACAAGCCCCCAAAGAAACCTCTTCACTTTCGAGATTTGAAACATGAGCAGCGGTTACCTCTCGTAGGAGAGATCGCAAAAGCAGAGTTACGAACCGTCTCTGTTCTAATTCATAAACCCTCTCTGAAAGAGATCGAGACTTTTCAAGAACGCTATCGGCTCTACTTTTATGCGGTCCGTTACCTGTTCGAAAGGGTATCCTGGTATTGCAGAGACCACAAAACCTCTCAAGATTCAGGCGATGGAACCGCTGAGATTGCTTTCTCTAATCGTTCAGGAATGTCTTATGAAGAGTTAAGGAACTACCTCAAGCATCTCAAGGACGAGACCGGGTATTTTGATGTAAGAATTGACTGGTCTGTGATTGATGTGGATGACGCTAACAAAATCACTGCGTATTCGCCAGGCAAGAGGATGGGGTTGCAAATTGCTGATGCTGTGGCAAGCAGTTTTTATTACGCTGTTCAATCTTCGCAATATGGCTACGTTGAAGATTGATATGCTAGGATGCTCAAAACTGTTGTTTACTCTCGTGGGGGTCGCTATGTCGGCTACGGTTTGAAATTCTGGCCGCGCGAGGTAGATGAGAAGCTGCATTCAGAGCCGCAATTTGATTGGTTTCGGATTAAAATGCAGGTTCCGGGCCTCAGGTTCCCACCCACTTGGGGCTGCCGCCCTCACGGGCAACCTGAGGTTGTTCCCGCGCAAACCTGCAATGCTATTATACCGTTCACGAGTATTACACGTCAAGCCGCTCTGAGTAAACCTACGAAGTGTCCATTTGGTTGCGGATTCCTGCCTATTGCGTAGAGCTGGCCAGCTTTTGTTCAGAAAGTTGGAATAGCATCAACACCCCCAGTCTCTGTAGCAAAAGCCAACACTTCCCGTACCGTCTCAGAAATCCTTAGGCGTTCAGCACAAGGTACTGAGCCACACGATGGCCACGAGGAGGATTTGCCCGTTGACAAGCCTCTGTTTGCCTGTTAGAATAGCCGTGCACACGCGCCCGTAGCTCAGGGGATCAGAGCGCTGGCCTGCGGAGCCAGAGGTCGGAGGTTCAAGTCCTCCCGGGCGTACCAGCCTCCCCTAACGGGGCTTTTTTATGGGTATCCAAATCCGTGAATTCACAACAGATGACTATCCGGCCATCGCCGAGATCGGCAACGCGGTCTACCCTGAGTATCGCTACAGCGCCGAAGAGATTCGCTATGATGACGAAAAATTCGATAAGAACAAATATACGCACAAGCGCTACGTCGCCGAGGTGCACGGACGGGTCGTGGGCTACGCTGAGTATAATCACATGCCCCAGATGTTCCATCCCCAGAAGTTTTGGCTCTGGGGCGGCGTGCACCCTGACTTTCAAAGACGCGGCCTCGGACGCGCACTCTACGAAAAAGCACTCCGTGATCTGCTCGCTCTGAAAGCGCTTCGGCTCTTGACCAGCGCCCGCGAAGATTACCTCCCTAGTGTGCAGTTTCTCCAAAAGAACGGGTTCACCGAGACGATGCGCACCTGGGAGTCGCACCTGCCCGTTCGATCTTTTGATTTCTCAAAGTTCGCCCCTTATCTCGAAAGATTTTCTACCCAGGGGCTGACCATCTCTACGCTCGCCGAAGAGCGCCAGCGCGACCCTCAAGCTCTCCCTAAACTCCACCAGCTCTACAACACCATCATGAGCGATGTCCCTAGCCCCGAACCTCATACCCCCGTGGACTTTGAACACTTTCTGCGCTATAGCGTCGAACATCCCGATGCTATCGCTGCAGGGTACTTCATCGCCAAAGACGGGGAAAAGTATATCGGGCTGAGCAATCTCCGTCGCAGCAAAGACGAACCCAAAGACTTATATCAAGGGCTGACAGGGGTTCGTCGTGAGTATCGCGGCCAGGGCGTAGCTCTGGCGCTCAAGCTCAAAACAATTGAGTACGCTCGTGTTCACGGCTACGAAGTCATAAAGACTTGGAACGAGAGCGGCAACGTCGGGATGCTGACGATCAATAATAAGCTGGGCTTTGTGCGCCGGCCGGCGTGGATCACGTTTGTGAAGGAGTTCTCATGACGGTGCTCGAGCTGGTGGGCACGCCCTACGAGCAAGGATTGGCACACGGCACAAGGGCACGCAATCTGATCGCCCAGAATATAGCGATTTATTTCTATCGCTTTGAGCGCGAGACGAAACTCCCCAAAGCCGAAGTGCTGCGACGCGCCGGGCTCTATCTGCGCGTCATTGAGAAGCTCGTCCCTCAATACGCCGAAGCGATGCGCGGAATTGCTGAAGGCTCTGGGATTGAACTCTTAGAGATCGCGGCGCTCAACGCGCGCTACGAGTTGATCTACAGCGAGGTCACTCAGCAGAGCCTAAAAAGGTCCGACGGCTGCACCAGCTTTGCCGTGCTGCCCTCAAAGACCGCCAACGGGCACTTAATTATGGGTGAGAACTGGGACTGGATTCCCGATGTGCAGGGGGTGATTTTGAAGATTCACGAGCCCGATGTGCCCGATATTCTCTGTTTTACCGAAGCAGGAATCGTGGGGGGCAAAATCGGACTGAACTCATCAGGCTTGGGGCTTGCGATCAACGGGCTGAACTCAGAGAAAGACAATTGGGCTTTGCTTGCAAAGCCCTTCCACGTGCGCTGTTGGGAGATTCTGCGCTCGACTAAATTTGAGCACGCTGTGCGCGTCGTCAGCGAAGGCGAGCGCAGCGTCTCGGCGAACTTTCTCATCGCTCAAGCGCCCGATAGGGTCATTGATCTTGAGACTGCACCGACGGGCATCAGCAAGATCTTCCCCAAAGACGGTTGGCTGGCCCATACGAATCACTTTCTCGATGCGCAAGCTGTGGGACTGACGCGCGAGGTGCAGCCATCGAAGCGCCCCAGCACCAAGCAGCGACTCGCCCGCGCTCAGCGCCTTCTCAGTGCAACTTCCAAGCTTGACGTTGAGCAGATCAAAGGGATTTTGCGTGATCACGATGACTATCCTTACTCGCTCTGTCGCCATCCCGACGAAGCGTTCCCGCCCGAAGAACGCTACGCGAGCGTCGTCTCGGTAGTAATGGACTTAAGTGAGCGCGTCTTTGCTATCGCGAGCGGGCCGCCGTGTCAGCATGAGTATAGAGCCCTGAGGTTTTAGGAGCCTAACCCACTCAGCAATGCGTGAATGTTCTTCCCCAGGTCTTCGGCGTGATACCCACCCTCCAAGACGACGAAGACCGGCAGCCCAAGCTCCTTCAGGCGCTCGCCGATTCTATGATAGCCTTCTGTCGTCAGCCCCAGCGACGCCAACGGGTCTTTATAGTACGTGTCAAATCCCGCTGAGACAGCGACCTGCTCGATCCCTGTCAAGCGCACCGATGCCAGCGCCTCATTGAGCGTCTTCAGATAGACCTCGTTCCCGCAATTGAAGGGCAAAGGGTAATTGTAGCAGTTCTGTTCAGAGCGCAGTCCCGTGCCGGGATAGTTGGGAAAGCTGTGCAGCGAGAGATAGATCACTTGGGGATCGCCCAAGAAGATCGCTTGGGTGCCATCGCCGTGGTGGCCGTCTATATCGACGATGAGCGTCTTTCTAGCAGAAGCCCTCACAGCGATCGCGATGTTGTTGAAGTAGCAGAACCCGGCGACGCGCTCTCTCGCTGCGTGGTGTCCCGGCGGACGCATCAGCGAGAAGCCGTTGAGTGTCATCGCTTGAATGGCCGCTCCTACGGAGAGCAGGGCGTACTCAAAAATATTAGGGTGTCGTGGCGAGTCGGGATCGTAGAAGCGCAGTTTCTTCACATCTTCGATATGTCGAGCTGTATGGACGCGGAGCAAGTCCTCTTCAGATGCAAGTTGAGCTTGGACGAACTCGTAGCCCAGTTTTGGGTCGCTCAAGAACTCGTGTGCACGAACGAGGCGTTCGGGGCTTTCAGGATGTCCCGGAGCGCCGTACTCTAAACACTTTGGCTGCCAGATGAGTTTCATCTTGAAGACAGTTTATAACACCAATGAAGATTTTCCCAACGGTGGGAACCAGCAGGGTGGAACTTCGCCCTCGTTGCAAAGCTTTGCTCTTTAAGCTACACTTTGAAAGCCCGGAGAGGTGTCCGAGTGGACTAAGGGGCGTGCCTGGAGAGCACGTACCGGCGAAAGTCGGTCGTGGGTTCGAATCCCACCCTCTCCGCCAGCAGGCTTCGCCTGCACCGTCCATCGTGCTGACTTTGGCGGCACGGCGAACAGTCCAGACGAAGTCTGGCTGGGGTCGGCCCGCTGTGGAGCGGCGGCGCAGGCTGTCAAACCCCGCCAGGCCCGGAAGGGAGCAACGGTAAGACGGTCCCTGCGGGTGCCGTATCTGGGGCGGGCCGGCCCGAGCTGATCTGCAAAAGGAGGAACCATGCCGTCCATCAGTTGGCGAGCCCGGACCGTTCAGGCCTCGCCCATCCGCAAACTCAAACCCCTCGCCGACCAAGCCAAACGCGCCGGAAAGAAAGTCTATCACTTAAACATCGGGCAACCCGATATTCCCACGCCGAAAGAATATTTTGACGGGATCCGTCAGGCTGCTCAGGGCGTCTTGGCCTACAGCCCCTCCCAAGGGCTGGACGAGACGCTCGAGGCGCTCTCAGAGTACTACCGAACGTTCGACATCGCCCTCGGTCGAGAAGAGCTGATCGTCACCAGCGGAGGCAGCGAAGCGATCACGTTTGCGCTCTTAGCCGTCACCGATGTCGGCGATGCCATCTTGGTCCCTGAACCGTACTATACGAACTACAACTCCTACGCGCAGATCACAGGGATTCAGATCGTCCCCATCGAGACGCGCGCCGAGAACGGCTTCCGGCTCCCAGATAGAAAATCTATAGAGACAAAGATCACCCCCAAAACCAAAGCGATTCTCTTTTGCAACCCGGGCAACCCCACCGGCGTCGTCTATACCAAAGCTGAGCTGGAGATGCTCGCAAAGATCGCGCGCGCACACAATCTCTATCTGATCGCTGATGAGGTCTATCGTGAGTTTACCTATGATGGCGCTCAGGCGATCAGCGTCTTGCAGCTCCCTGATCTTGAAGATCACGCGATCTTAGTAGACAGCATCTCGAAGCGATTTTCGGCCTGTGGGGCGCGCTTAGGAGTGATCGCCAGCAAGAACGCTTCGGTCATGGGATCGGCGTTGAAATTTGCGCAGGCGCGGCTGTCGCCGCCGACGCTAGAGCAAGCCGGCCTTGTCCATCTCTTAAAATCTTCACACTATCAGAACTTCGTGCACGAGATGATCGCGGAGTTCGCGCAGCGCAGAGATTTAGTCTACGCTGAGCTTCAGCAGATGCCCGGCGTACTCTGTCCCAAGCCTCAAGGGGCGTTCTATGTGACGACGAAGCTCCCCGTCGAGGATGCCGAGCACTTCACATGCTGGCTGCTGACGGACTTCTCTCTAGAAGATGAGACAGTGATGCTCGCGCCGGCTGCTGAATTTTACGCGACGCCGGGCAAGGGCCGCGACGAAGTGAGAATTGCTTATGTGCTCAACACCGACGCGCTCACCAAGGCGATGAGAATCGTGCGCGAGGGGTTACAGGCATACATAAAGACTCGCTAGGCGTATTCATCAAACTTGGGTGCTTTGGAGTGCTTTCTTAAGGCGCTCATAAGTTACATCGGGTGTGACGACAGCAGGCATCCCCTTCCTACGACCGAGCCTACGACCGTGAGCGATCCAATCTCTATAATCTTTAATGGCTTGAATTTGCTGCTCTTCCTTGATTGTACGAGGGATTTTCTTATACAGTGACTCGATAGAAGCCCAAAGAGCAACTACGGTGAGATCATCTAACTCACGCTCGGCTTGTCGAAGTCTTTCTAAAACTTCATCACGTTTCTCCCCTTCCTCCACTTCGAAGACAGTGTGGACGATAAAATCCCTAGGGATGTGATCTGGCCGGGTTTCCCACAAAGCCCTGATAACTCTCAGGCTGTCTTGGGCGGCTTTGTACCACTGCCAAACCTCATCGAGCCTGCTCACGCAAAGATTTCTTTGATTAGATTGGTAAACACCCTTTCGTCCAGAGGCTCCCTTTCAGCCAAGCTCTTTCGTACAAGGTACCACTCGCCTTGCGGTGCACTCCGGATGAGCTTGAAGATCCCTCGCCACGAATCGACATCTACGCGCCCCGCGCCACCGATAATGAGCCTGGCGATGGGTTCAATGCGCACTTTTCTCAAGCCAAAGGAGACCTCTAAAGCAGGGGCTTGATACATGCCAAGGTCTTCCTCTGCGATCTCCTTGTGATAGGGTTTGACCGCTAAGCCCTCGTTCGTGGCGGGTTCCAGCCATTTCTCAAACTGATCGAAGAGTTTTTTCAAAGCATCAAGCCACTCCTGAAGCATCTTTTCTTTATCCAGTTCCAATTGCGCCACTGATTCTTTCTTTTTACGGAAGAATTCGACTAGATCGTTCATAGTAGCTCCTTTCTGCTGGTCAAGTTTAGCTCGCTGTCCAAAGTTCTTCAACTCTCTATTCTTGCTAAAATGGAGATGATGTCTAAGCAACGCCTCGACCTCCTGCTTGTCGAGCGCGGGCTGCTCAGCTCGCGCGCCCAGGCACAGCGCGCCATTTCCGCTGGGCTGGTGCTCGTCAACGGACAGATCATAGACAAACCCGGCGCTCAGATTTCTATTGACGCGCAGATCGAACTCAAAGGGCCCCCGCGCTACGTCAGCCAGGGCGGCCTGAAATTAGAAGAAGCGCTGCGCGCTTTTCACATAGACGTCACGGACAAGATCTGTCTGGACATCGGCGCTTCTACCGGAGGGTTCACAGACTGCCTTCTTCAGCATGGCGCAAAGAGAGTCTACGCCGTGGACGTCGGCAAAGGACAATTAGATTGGAAGCTGCGTACTGATCCTAGAGTCACTGTCTTAGAAGAGCTCAATGCTCGGTACTTAAAACGTGAGCAGATCGGCGAGACTGTAGACGTAGCGACCGTCGACGTCTCATTCATCTCGCTGAGATTGATCGTGCCCCCACTCAAAGAGCTCGTCAAGCCCAAGGGCGATCTGATTTGCTTGGTCAAGCCCCAGTTTGAAGCCGGCAGGGAACACGTCCAGCGCGGCGGCGTGGTCAGAGATTCTTCTGTGCATCAGCGCGTCTTGGAAGACCTCGCGCGCTTTGTCACCGAGCAGCTTGCGCTCTCGGTCGTGAACGCGACCTTCTCTCCGATCAAAGGCCCCGCAGGCAATATCGAGTTCTTCTTGCACATCGTGAGCGAGCCACAGAAGAGCGCGCCCCTAGATTGGGCGCGATTGGTCGAGCAAGCCCGCCAAGAATTATAATAGCTCTATGGCCCAACTCGTCTTCGACATCGAGACCGTGGGGATGCCCTTAGAATCCTTCGACGAAGCCCAACAGCAATATCTTCTGAAATGGGCTGCGCGCGAGGAGACCCCAGAACGCCAAGAGCGCAAACGCGAAGAGCTCATCGCCCAGCTCAATCTCTATCCGTTCACGGCCCAAGTCGTCGCCATCGGGATGCTCAACGTCGAGAGCCACAAAGGCCGAGTTTACTACCAAGCCCCAGCAAAAGAGTCGTGGCGCTCGGAGGATGGCCGCGTCGAATACGAGTCGGGGAGTGAAACAGAAATTCTGAAAAAATTTTGGGAGGATGTACGCTCGTACAAACAATTCATCAGCTTCAATGGTCGTGGCTTCGATTGCCCGTTTTTGCTCTTGCGCTCGACCCTGTTAGGGGTTAAGCCCAGCCGAAATTTAATGCCCTCCCGCTTCGGCTCCGAGCATATTGATCTGTTGGATCAATTGACTTTCTATGGGGTGACTCGGCGGTTCAATCTCGATTTTTACTGTAAAGCCTTCGGCATACCAAGCCCCAAAGGACGCTTCTCCGGCCCGCAGATGAACGCGCTCTTCAACGAGGGCAAGTACCGCGAGATCGCCCAATACTGTTTTGATGACGTGCGGGCGACCGCCGAGCTGTATCAGCGCTGGCGCGAGTTTTTGAGCTTTGAAGACTAAAGAAATGTTGATCGTCGGCCTAGCAGGAGGCATCGCCACGGGCAAGAGCCTCATCGCGCAAGAAGCAGCGAAGCTGCCCGGCGTCGCCGTCGTTGACGCGGACAGAATCGCTTGGGAGACGTACAAAAAGAACACGGAGACATACAGAAAGCTCGTGGCACACTTCGACAACAAGATTCTGACAGAAGACGGTGAAATAGATCGTAAGAAGCTGGGCGCGCTTGTCTTTGGAGACCCAACAGCGCGAGAGTTTGTGAACTCCGTCGTTCATCCGGCAGTTCATACAGCACTGCAAAAAAAAGCTCAAGCTCAACGTGCTCACGGCACGAAGCTCTTAATCATTGAAGCGGCGCTCCTGCTTGAATCACCATACGTGAAGCGCGATTTTTTCGATTATATCGTTCTCGTGCGCGCCTCCCCTGAGACCCAACTCGAGAGACTCATAACCCGTAGCGGCCTCTCGTCTGAAGAAGCCCGTCGCCGCGTCGGGGCCCAAACGCCCCCGGAGCTACTTGCTGCCAAGGCCGACTTCGTGCTCGATACTTCAGGCACTATTGAAGAGACTCTGCAGCGCGCACGAAAGCTTTTCACAGAACTGCTCACTCGCGCTTCGTAATCCCCACTACACGCCCTTGTCCTCCAAAGAAGTCTTGGAGTCATGCGCGCCGAGCAGACAGGGCTCCTCTCTTTTTCTCTGCAAGGCTTTTATACTTCAGACATCTTCTAAACATTGGCGGAAACCTCCGATCAGCAGCCCCCTGGCTGAAGCAAGCCGGGGGGTCGCTCTTTTTCTCCCTCGGAGGGGAGAGGGGCTTGGCCCTCTGTCCCAAAGAAGAGTGCCGGACTTCGTCACACTATGGGGCTCTTTCTCTTCAAGCCCGACGCTCTTCTAGAGTAAGATAAGCTCACTATGAATGGTAAGAAACAGGCGCAACGCTGGAGCGTGCTGCTCTTCATCATAGCGACTACCTTGAGCCTGAGGTGGTCGGTCTCTCGGCCGATGCCTCACGCAGAGGGCTTGATACCAAGTAAGAGCGCCCCATCCTTACAGAACAGCTCAAGAGAAGATGCTTTGGGAAATGACTTCATTGATCCACAACGGTTCAGAATAAGCTCCGCTCGACCCCCGGCCACTGAAAGACCATCTGTTGCGGAACGCCCCGCCGGTAACTCTCTGCCCCCAAGCACGCCCGTCGTTCCCGGCCGCGCCGTCCGGCTTGACCCCATCAGCGCCCTGAGCGTCCCGCTCTCAGGGCGGATCGAGTTCGTCGCTACCCTCATCAATGTTCAGACGAGCGACTGGCGGGTCATCGGCGAGCTCTACGTTGCCAAAGGCGATGGGACAACCGAAAAACTTTTTGGCCCCCGCGCCATTCGGCTGGGACGAGCACAGACGCTTCGGCTGCCCGTCGGCTTGGCCGCCACTCCCAAACGCTTTCCACCTGGACCAACGCAATTTATCGCGATTTTGCGCGACCAAGCCGGCAAGATCATTGACCAAGCGACCGTCACTTTCAGCATCGAGCTTGGGCACTGATCTAAGAATGTTTCGCCAGTTCCTCCAACTCTGGATCGGGTTTCGAGACTAACCCCCACGCTGCTGCCTGATGCGACCACGGGCGCGCGCGCATTCCCTCAGCAGGGCTGCACGTCGTCGAGAGCCCGCACAACGGCGAAGCTTCCATCTCATAATGGAGCACACGCTTGAGGGCACGCTCGATGCAGGACTTGAACTCCGGCATCGGAGGACCGTACTGTTGTTCGATCTCTGCTAAAGTCACCTCCACAAGGCGTTGGAGAAAGAGCTCAATCCCGATCCCATCGCGCAGCCGAAAGCCTGCCATAGACGTCTCCTTTCTGGAACGTTGCGTCGCGACGTCCCGTACACCCCAACGTCCTCATCAGTCTAGTCTCCTTCTTTTCGATCAGCAATGTCGCCGATCATATTCTAGGCTGCCACGCATCAGGCCAGCACTCCCGATGCCAAGCTCTCTCTTCTTTGGTCTCATATGACGAAGAGCAGTTTTGCAGCTGGCTCAGATCATTGAGTTTTCAACCCTATCGGCGTTAGGATGAAGATGGAACCGACGGGAGTTGATTCCCCATGATAGAAGTGAGATTTCACGGACGGGGCGGCCAAGGGGCAGTCGTGGCGTCAGAAATCTTAGCGACAGCGCTCTTCAAAGAGGGGAAGTTCGTTCAAGCATTTCCGGCTTTTGGCGTCGAACGCCGTGGCGCACCCGTCATGGCCTTCCTGCGCTTTGATTCCCTCCCCATCCGGCGACGGTGCCAAATCTACGAGCCCGATCACGTCGTCGTCCTCGACCCGACGCTCTTATTAGCCATAGACGTCACGACAGGGCTCAAGCCTAACGGGTCTATTCTCATCAATAGCGACTCTCCCCCCCAAAGCTTTACGCCCCTGCAAAAATTTTTAGTTGCCACGGTGCCTGCAGCAGAGATCGCCGTCGCTCATAAGTTGGGCACACGAACCAATCCCATCGTCAACACGGCCATTTTAGGGGCCTTCGCCCGTGTCACCGGTTTTGTAAGCTTGGAGGCAATTACAGAGTCTATTGCCGAGAAGATCCCGACTCGTCACCAAGAGAGGAATCAAGCCGCCGCTCGTGAAGCCTACGAGCGCGTTACCATCGCCACCCTACAACACCACTCTCCCTTCGACGGAGAGGGACAGGGTGAGAGGAGTAGTAGAGAGAAGCGGAGCAGGAAAAGAGGTCTTCCCCGAAAGGAGAGGGCCATGAAGACCCCCATTGTTTTCACAAGCGAGCAAGAGATGCCGCCGATGGCCGTCTCGCTCGCCGACATGGGCCACAACCGAACGGGGAGCTGGCGCTATCTACGCCCTATCTATAGCGAAAAACTCGCACCTTGCACAGGAGCTTGCCCCGCCGGAAACGATATTCCCCGAATTATGAGCTTGGTCGCCGAGGGCCGACACGTCGCAGCGTGGCGGCTCCTTCGAGCGACTTCTCCTTTGCCGGGGGTCTGCGGGCGGGTTTGCTATCACCCCTGTGAGAGCGCCTGCAACCGAAAAGATTTCGACGAAGCTCTTTCCGTAGCGGCCATCGAGCGCTTCCTCGCTGATGAGTGCTTCGACCTCGAAGACGAAATTCCCTCGCGGGCACGCCGGGCCGAACGAGTGGCCGTCGTCGGCTCAGGGCCAGCAGGGCTGACATGCGCGTATTTTTTGGCCAAAGACGGCTACTCCGTGACGGTCTTCGAGGCCGAGAGCGAGCCGGGCGGCATGTTGCGAGTCGGCATTCCCCAATACCGTCTGCCGCGCGCGGTCTTAGATCGAGAGATCGAGAGTATCGCCCGCTGGGGCGTAGAATTCACCGTCAATACCCGTATCGGACGCGACATTGATTTGGAAAAACTCTGGGAGCAACACGAGGCCGTCTTCATCGCGACCGGTGCGCATCGTAGCCGACCGCTGGGCATCCCCGGCGAAGAACTGGCTCTGACAGGCTTGGAATTTCTCAAGAGAGTCAACGCCGGGGATTCCGTACAGATCGGCAAGAGAGTCTTAGTGATCGGCGGGGGGAACACCGCCATGGACGCGGCGCGCACCGCGTTAAGATTGGGTGCTCGCCCCCTGGTTGTCTATCGGCGCACACGCGGAGAGATGCCCGCGATCTCCGAAGAGATCGCGGAGGCCGAGCACGAGGGAATTCAGTTCGAATTCTTGGCAGCACCACAGACAATCCGACGTCTCCATGGGCAGCTAGAAGTCCAGTTCATTCGGATGCAGCTGGGCGAGCCTGACCAGAGCGGGCGCCGCCGACCGGTCCCGATCCCCGGCTCGGAGTTCGTCATGCGGGCCGACTCCATACTGAAAGCCGTCGGCGAAGAGCCGGAGCTCTCGTTCTTATCTGACAGCGTAGAGACAAGTGAAGGCATTGTCATAAGTCACGCGCAAGGGCTTCTGGAGCGAGCGGGGATTTTTATCGGCGGCGATGCCCAGACCGGTCCGAGCACCGTGGTGCAAGCGATTGGAGCAGGCCGGGAAGCCGCCCGCGCTATTCAGAGTTTCTTGCGGGGAGGACGCAAGCCCAAAGCCGTGAAGCTTGAAGAAGCCCGGCGCGTGAACTTCAGTTATTTTGCGCACGCGCCCAGAGTGCCGACAGAGCACCTCCCCGTATCAGAACGAATCACAAGCTTCTCTGAAAGCAAACAACCTATCTCAGCAGAGCTGGCACGCGCCGAAGCCAAGCGCTGCTTCTCCTGCGGGGTTTGTAATTACTGCGATAACTGCTGGGTCTTCTGCCCCGATGCAGCCATCGCGCGAGTGAACGGCACGTATGAAGTAAACTATGACTTTTGCAAGGGCTGCGGGGTCTGCGCCGAAGAATGTCCGCGCAACGTGATCTCGCTCATGGAGGAGGAGCTATGACGACTGTTCTGACCAGCACAAAGAAAGTCGTCACGGGAAACCACGCGGTCTCGTATGGGGCGATGCTCTCGCGTGTGCAAGTTATTTCTGCCTACCCCATCACGCCGCAGACGCAAGTCGTCGAGCTCTTGAGCGAACTGTGTGCCAACGGGGCACTGCGTGCCAAGTTCATCAAAGTCGAATCGGAGCATTCAGCGATGGCGGCGCTGATCGGCGCGTCGAGCGCTGGAGCGAGAGCCTTTACAGCGACGAGCGCCCACGGCCTGGCCCTCATGCACGAGATGCTCCACTGGGCCGCCGGGGCGAGACTCCCTATTGTTATGGCCGATATTAACAGAGCGATGGGCCCGCCCTGGTCCGTCTGGACCGATCAAAACGACAGTTTGGCCCAGCGCGACACGGGCTGGATGCAGATATACTGTGAGAGCAACCAAGAAGTCTTAGACACAGTCATCCAAGCGTACAAAGTAGCTGAGAAGGTCTTGATGCCCGCGATGCTGGTGCTCGACGCCTTTGTGCTCTCACACACGGCCGAGCAAGTAGAGATTCCCGATCAGGCGTTGGTAGACCAGTATTTGCCACTCTATCAGCCGCTCTACAAGCTCGACGCGCACAGCCCGCGCTCTTTTGGGGCTCTCGCGCCACCTGACGTCTATATGGAACTGCGTTACAAAATGCACCAAGCGCTGGAAGACGCTGTGGAAGAATGGGCGCGCGCCGATGAAGAGTATGAGAAGCTCTTTGGGCGTCGCCACGGCCTCATTGAGCCCTATCGCGCCGACGATGCTGACTTAATTGTGGTCACTTCCGGCACTGTCACAAGCACCGCCCGTGAAGCCATTGATCAATTGCAGGCTGAGGGGCACCGGGTCGGGCTTCTCAAGGTCCGGCTCTTCCGGCCATTTCCCAAAGAACGTATTCGGCAGGCGCTCTCCGGTGTTGCCAAGGTCGCTGTCATAGACAGAAATATCAGTTTTGGGATGGGGGGAATTTTCGCCCAAGAGATCAAGTCGGCTCTGTACAATGTGCACCAGCGCCCTTCGATCTTCGGGTTTGTCGCCGGCTTGGGAGGGCGAGACATCACCCCCGCGGTCATTCGCGAGATCATTGACTATACAGAAAATCACGATGAGCCTGAAGATCTCATCTGGATCGGGGTGAAAACATGAAGAATTTCACTCTGCCGTCTACGGAACTAATGGGGTCAGGTCATCTAGGCTGCCAAGGATGCGGCGGCGCGTTAGCCATGCGCTATGCGCTCAAAGCCCTGGGAGAAAATACAGTCATCGTCATTCCGGCGTGCTGCTGGACGATCATCGCGGGACCGTTTCCCTACACGTCACTCAAAGTCCCGGTGCTGCACACGGCTTTTGAGACGGCTGCTGTCGCAGCTTCCGGGGTGCGTGCCGCGCTCGACGTCCAAGGCGACACCGAGACGACCGTGCTCGCGTGGGCCGGCGACGGCGGAACGTTCGATATCGGGTTACAGTCGCTCTCCGGAGCAGCCGAGCGCAACGAGAATATTATCTATATCTGTTACGACAACGAAGCCTATATGAACACAGGGGTTCAGCGCAGTGGCGCCACGCCTCTCTTGGCTTGGACGACGACAACCCCAGAGAAGACCCCGAAGACTGAACCGAAGAAAGATATTATGGCGATCATGATCGCCCATCGTATTCCTTACGCAGCGACGGCGACGATTGCTTACCCTGATGACTTCATCCGTAAGGTGCAGAAAGCAAAAAGCATATACGGCACGAGATTTCTGCATGTGCTGGCGCCCTGCCCGCCGGGCTGGAGGGCGCCATCCGAGTTAGCGATCAAGCTCGCCCGCTTGGCGGTGCAAACAAAAGTCTTCCCCCTCTATGAAGTTGAGAATGGAGAGCACTATACGTTAAACGAACCCGGTCGAGAAATCCAAGATGGAACCCCCGTGAACGAATATCTCAAGCTCCAGGGGCGGTTCAGCCATCTCACAGAAGAGGAGATTCAGGCGATTCAAACGGTCGTGAACGCTCGGTGGGAACGGCTCCGAAAACTCTGCAACGCCGCATCTTTTTAGTTAGGAGGTACGCCATGCCCAACGAGGCGCTCGCCGCGGAGACTGAGAAACGACGCGCGGTTTTGCTGTCAGGCAACGAAGCGATTGCCCGCGGCGCGTGGGAGGCGGGCGTGCGCGTCGGCTGCGGCTATCCCGGCACACCGAGCACAGAGATCTTAGAAGCCCTCGCCCAGTACCCCGAAGTCGACTGCGAATGGTCTACGAATGAGAAAGTCGCGCTCGAAGTCGCTGTCGGTGCGGCCATAGCCGGGGGGCGGGCCATCGCAACAATGAAACACGTGGGGCTCAACGTCGCCGCTGACCCGTTTTTCTCCGTCGCTTATATGGGAGTGAACGCGGGGCTGGTCGTCGTCTCAGCCGACGATCCGGGGATGCACTCATCACAAAACGAGCAAGATAACAGATTGCTAGCGCGGGCCGCGCGCGTGGCCATGCTTGAACCCGCAACAACGCAAGAGTGCAAAGACTTCGCTTTCGTTGCTTTTGAGATCTCCGAGCGTTACGATACCCCCGTCTTGCTGAGGACAACCACTCGCATCTCGCACGGCACGAGCCCAGTCACGTTGGGCGACCGACAGGAATCCCCCCGTCGGCCTTATCGCAAAAACGTCCTAAAGACCGTAGTGCTCCCGGCCCACGGGCGTATCCGTCACCAATGGATCGAGACGGAACGTATCCCCGCATTAGAAAAAGAGGCCGAACGCTGGGCTCAGATCTTCGAGGGCTCAGACGACCTGGCGATTATCACTGCTGGGGCAGCCTTTCTCTATGCTCGTGAGGCCTTTCCCAATGCGACTATTCTGAAGCTGGGCATGACGCACCCTTTACCCAGAAAACTCATTCAGAGCTTCTGTCAGGGCCAGAGGCGCGTTCTGGTCGTCGAAGAGCTCGAGCCCTATTTGACTGAGTCCGTTCGTGCGTTGGGGATTTCTGTTGAAGAGATTTCCCTTCCGCGTTTTGGCGAACTGTCAGTGGGGCTGCTACGGCAGGCGGTGCAGCGCGTCAGCGACGGGGTCACCCCTCCTCCCGTCGAGCTGCCCCTCCTGCCGCCGCGCCCCCCGCTTCTCTGCGCCGGCTGCATGCATCGCGGGATTTTTTATGTGCTCAAACAATTGGACGCTATCGTGTCCGGCGATATCGGCTGTTACACGCTGGGCGCGCTGGCACCGTTAGACGCCATGGACACGTGTATGAACATGGGCGCCTCGCTCTCTATGGCCCACGGCATGGCCAAGGTCTTCTCTGAAGAAGAGAAGAAAAGACTCGTCGCCGTCATCGGCGACTCGACGTTCTATCACTCCGGCATCCCCGCCTTGATAGATATTATTTATAACGGTGGCCAGACAGTCACCGTTATTTTAGATAATCACACAACGGCCATGACTGGCCACCAAGATCACCCCGGCACCGGGCACACTATCAGGGGTAACCCGGCCAAAGCCATCGAGATCGAGCCCTTAGTGCAGGGCTTAGGGATCAAACACGTCCGTCGCGTAGACCCGTATGATCTGCTGGCGGCATGGCGCACAATAGACGAAGCACTTCGTCGCAAAGAGCCGTCCGTGATCGTTGCCGACGCGCCCTGCGTGCTGAAAGAGAGGCGCCGTTTCGGCGAGATCGTCTCTGTAGACTTAAAGAAGTGCACCGACTGTCATGCCTGCACGGAGCTGGGCTGCCCGGCCATCGAGATCAGGGATGGCCATATTGAAATCAACACATTGCTCTGCATTGCGTGCACACACTGTCAACAAGTCTGCGCAGACTGTAACGCTGGGATTGACATCCCCCAGGTGCTAGAGCTTGTCCATCAAAAACGCTACGCTGATGCATTCAAAGTGCTGATGCGAACGAACCCGTTTCCGGCGGTCGCCGGACGGGTCTGCCCGCATCCATGCGATCACGAAGTCAATGCTTTGGGCTGGTTCCAAGAAAAACTCTACGCTGAACGCTACCCGGATTTAGTGAAAGAATTCCCCACGCTGGGGCACCCGTCGAAACTCTCCGTGCGCGACGTCGAGAGATTTTTAGGAGACTACGGGATCGCAAATTTCACGGGCGCTGAGTTCAAGCCAGCCCACGAACGTCCGGAGAGCATCGCGATTATCGGCTCCGGTCCGGCGGGACTATCGGCGGCTTTTCACTTGCGCCGCCGCGGCTTTCACGTAACCGTTTTAGAAGCGTTCGAGAGACCCGGCGGCATGATGCGCTACGGCATCCCGGCCTTTCGTTTACCAAAAGAGATTTTAGACCGCGAGATTGATCGGCTCTATATGACGGGCATTGAGATCAAGTGCGGGGTCGCCGTAGGGCGTGACGTCAGCTTCGCTGATCTACAGAGAGAATATGATGCCGTCGTCGTCGCGGTGGGCGACTCAGCCCCGCAAGAGCTGGAGTTGGAGGGCAGCGGTGAGGTCCGCCAGGGGCTGCTCTACGGTGTTGACTTTCTGCGTCGCCTCAATCGCGGGCAGCAGGTGAAAGTCGGCCACACGGTCGCAGTCATTGGCGGGGGCAACACAGCCATTGACTGCGCCCGCTCGGCACAGCGCCTCGGGGCCGAAGTGACAGTCTACTATCGCCGCACAGCAGAAGAGATGCCCGCCATCCGTGAGGAGATAGACGAAGCCATTCTCGAAGGAGTACGCTTTGAATTCCAGACGAACCCGATCAGGGTGGTCGCTCACAATGGCCGCGTCTGCGGGCTCGATCTCGTTCATATGCAGCCGGGCCCCTTGGACCAAGACGGCCGTCGTCGGCCCGTGCCGATTCCCCACAGCGAGTTTCACATCGAAGTCGACACGGTCATTCTGGCCATCGGCGAGCGAGCTGACGTACAGTTTCTGAGGGAGAGCGGGGTACAATTCAATCGCAAGATCGGGGTGACTTTTGCTGGAGTCTCTTCACAGCCTGGGGTCTTCGCCTGCGGTGATGTCGCTTTCGGCCACGGCACCGTTACCCAAGGTATAGCCACGGGGCGCCGGGTCGCTGGTGCTGTAGCTGGATATCTGCAACGACGGGGTGCGAAGCGATGAGCGAGCGCCATGTCAAAAACATAGTGTTGGCTGGGGTAGGGGGACAGGGCTCTTTGTTAGCCGGGCAGATCATCGCGCGGGTGGCGGCGCTGGCCGGACTTTTAGTGGCAACTTCAGAAGTACACGGCATGGCCCAGCGGGGCGGTTCCGTGTTTTCTACTGTGCGCTACGGCTCTGAAGTGCTCTCACCTGCCGTCCCAGAAGGCGAAGCCGATGTCTTGCTCGCTTGTGAAAAGTTAGAAGCGTTACGCTATCTGGGCTATCTCAAAATTGACGGCTTGGCGCTTGTCAACAATCAGCGTATCACGCCGAGTGTCGAATCTCTCAAGCTCGCTTCGTATCCTGAAGACCACAAAATAGAAGAGACATTGCACCGTCGAGCGGGGACGGTGCTGATTGTGCCGGGGCTTGAAATCGCTCAGGGACTGGGCAATCCTGCCCTAGCCAACACGGTCATGCTCGGTGCTCTTTCGATGTTTCTTGACCTTCCACGGGGAGAGTGGCGCCAAGCCATTGCTGAACTCGTCCCACCCAAGACGCTTGAGCTGAACCATCTGGCCTTTGAAGAGGGCGCCGCGTGGGCCAAGCGTCACACCCGTATTGTTGTGTAACAAACGAAATGCTGTAAAAAAAAGCCAACATTTTTTTGTGAGAATTCTCATAGACGTGGGGGGGGGGATCAAGGTGTAAAATGGATTCGAAACTGGAGGAGAAAGGTTGTTTAACAAAGCAGGTAGATTATCAGCCAGAAAGTTTGGTCTTAAGGATGACATCTACTTTGTCAAGGGAGCCAGGCGTGGAGCGATCTACGACTTGAACACGGGAGAGGTCTACTCTCTCCATGAGCGAGCAGTGCAGGTGTTGGATCTGACGCTAGAAGGTCAGACCACCGAAGCGGTCGGCTCTGTCATTCCGGGCTTGGGCACAGAAGGCGTTTACGAGTTCTTAGAAGCCATGGTTGCGATGAATCTAGGGGAATGGTACGATGGCCCACCCCAACCCGTCAAATCTTATCGCGACCTGCCTCGCCCCACTCCCAAGCTCCGATTTGCGCAGAACGGGTGTTCACGAAGAATGGAGGCCTCTGAACAAACATTTCGGATGCGAATATGACGAGAAGTGTTGAGCCGTTTCTGCAACGATACGTTGCAGGGCTAGATTGCATCGTCTCAGAAGGCGTTCGGCATGCCTTCCTCAAAGTCGAACGCCATCGCTTCTTGGAGGGCTTTTACTGTCGAGACCGAGACGGGACGCGTGTCTGGCAGCCGCTAGACCCTCTGGCCCCTGACCCAGCTACACCGACAATTCTCTCCTCATCAACCTTTTGCCGTTGAGTTCGAGCACACAGCCCTGGCTCATGGCACGTATGCTCGAGCTGCTTGAGTTGAAGGAAGGGATGCGCGTCCTTGAGATCGGTGCGGGCACAGGTTATAACGCTGCGCTCCTGGCCGAGATTGTGGGTGTCGGCGGCAAAGTCACAACAGTCGAGATCCATCCTGAGATCGCGGCGCGAACGGGCCGGCTTCTGGATGCGGCGGGCTATGGTCGAGTTCGTCTGCAGGTAGGGGATGGGTACTTCGGATGGGCAGAAGACGCCCCTTATGATCGAATTATCGCGACGACGGCCTGCGCTGACCTCTCACCATTTTGGTTAGAGCAACTTCGACCGGACGGCCGGATACTAGTCCCCCTTTGCCACGGTGGGCGATACACAGCCCCGCTCACGATGGTCAACAGAGATGGCCAAGCCAGAGTGATAGAATATTCCGGCTTCTTGAATGCACAGGGCCGATTAGGCGCGCTCGGCCTTGGGCCGGACTTGGGTGAAGATGAGATAGCGGCCTTTCTTAACCAACCTGAGACCGTAGAAAAGGCGCACTTGACGTTCGGGAAGCAAGGGTGGCGAGAGATATGCTTTGACTTTCACTATTTCCTGGCCTTGAACGATCCACGAACCTACGATGGCCCGAGCCGGGTTGCTGGCATCGGCCTTTGGGAAGCCCCGGCAAGCGCAGTTGCGTTGCTCCCATCGGGCGCGGTCAAGTTACGGGGCAATGAAGCGCTGTATAAACAGCTTATCCGGCTATATGACGAATATGTAGCCCTCAACCGCCCGCGTATGCAGGATTATAAGATATGCTTCACCCTGCAATCAAAGTCACTGGAGACTCCGGTGCGGCTGGAGTGCGTGAGCCTAAGAGAATGGGTTATAGAAAGACGTTGCACTTGCCAATCAGTTTGGCATTTTGATGGGACATCATACCCAAGCAACCTTAGAAGATAATACGATTTCCAGGCCTCGGCGAGCCTGAAGCCAACCAAAAGGGTGATGTTTGTCCACCTGCTCTACAATTTCTTAAAACAGACTCCGGCGGGGAGTATCCATAGCAGCGAATTTGGGTCATATAGGCATCGAGATAGGTTCACTGTAATCATTCCGAATTAAAGGCGCGACTTTAAAATGTGAGAAAACCAACATTTTTTCGTGAAAATGCTCACAGCCAAATCGGGGAAAATCGTTTAAAATAAGTCGCTCTACGGTAACCGCTAGCGGTTACCCATCACGAAATGAGGCATCTGATGGCGAAGGCGGTAAGTCTGCAGCAACCGATAGAATCACAAATTCTGGCCATTCTCAAAGAAGCTAAAGCCGAAGTCCACACTGAGCAGATGGCTGAACGGCTGGGCATCGCCCGGCATACCGCAGCCAAATATTTAGAGATTTTAAAGGCCAAGGGGCGCGTCAGCTGCCGAAAGGTAGGCAACGCCAAGCTCTGGCAGCCGACAGTAGCAAGTTTGACCCTCCGGCCTTTGGGCCCTGAAGACCTGCCAGCCCTCCTGGAGATCCAAAAGCAGATTCAGCCGGCACAAGACGCAACGGCGCACACGGTCTTCGCTCAAACCATGGAATATCACATCAAGAGCGGCGATGCCTCACTGCGACTGGGAGCTGAACTCCAAGGACAGCTCGTTGGGTTCATCGTTGGCGAGGTGCGCGCGTGGGAGTTCGGCATCGGCGAGCAGACGGGCTGGATCAAAGCGCTGGCCGTTGCCCCAGAGTATCAACGGCGCGGGATCGGCCAGCGACTTGGGGAGGCCCTGTTGCACCAGTTTCGCCAGCGCGGGATTCGCCGTGTGCGCACGCTCGTTGATAGCTACTCTGGCGAGCTGATCGCCTACTTCAGATCGGTCGGCTTCCAGATACTCAATATGGTCCCCCTGGAGAAGGTGCTCACGGAGACCGCAGCTCAAGTGAGAGCGTCCAACGGTTACCATAAGGAGACATCACACAATGATCAAGGCGATTGATTTTATGTACTACGTCGCTACGCAGGAGTTCATGCAGAAGTGGGACAAGGCCAAAGAAGGGGAATTAATCTGTCGCATGGAGCGGGCGATCGGCGGACTGCCGCGCTATGAGTCTATCGAGAAGATGCTGGCGCTCATGGACGAAGCGAACGTTGAAAAAGTCTTCATCACCCAGTGTAAGATGTGGTCGTATTGGAACAAATGGATGTACATGGACACGCACTTAGAAGACGTGCTCCAGTACACCAAGGAATACCCGGAGCGATTTGTCGGGCTGGCTGGCTATAATCCCTTTCGTATCAAAGAATCTCTCAGAGAGATCGAGATCGCCGTCAGAGAGCACGGCTTCAAGGGCGTCTATGTGCACATCTACGGCTTCGACATCCCTCTAGATGACAGCAAGATGTACCCCCTCTACGCCAAGTGCGTCGAATTAGATATTCCCGTCTCCATGCAAGTGGGGCATGTGCTGGAGTCTATGCCCAGCGACTGCGGGCGCCCCATCTATTTAGATAGAATCGCCTGCGATTTTCCCGATCTCAAAATCATCGGGGCGCACACGGGCTGGCCTTGGGTAGAAGAATTAATTTCAGTCTGCTACAAGTGGGACAACGTCTACTTTGGAGTGGACGCCTGGATGCCCAAATACTTAAAGCCGGAGATCATTCAGTTCATCAATAGTAGACTAGGCCAGGATCGCTGTATCTGGGGGACGAACGGACTACCGTGGAAGGAGTCGCTGAAGCAGATCGACGAGCTGGGATTGAAAGAAGAAGCCAAGCGAAAGCTTCTTCGTGAGAACGCGATTCAGCTCTTCAAGCTCTAGTATGAGCACCCCAAGCATACGCCTTGAGAAGATTGATGCCGTAGCGAGAGTGGTCTTAAACCGTCCGCCGCTCAATATTTTAGACATCGCGGCGCTTCGGGAGCTGGGCGCAGCCCTTGAAAGCTTGCAAAAGGAGAAAAGTAGAGTCGTAGTGCTCTCAGCTGAGGGCAAGGCCTTTTCGGCGGGTGTGGACGTCAAGGACCACACGGCCGACACAGTCAACGAGATGATGAAGGCCGTGCATGACGTCTTTGAAAGGCTGTGGGTGCTGGAGCAGCCGACATTGGCAGTCGTTCAGGGTGCGGCGCTTGGCGGTGGCATGGAGCTGGCGGTCGCTTGCGACTTCATTATCGCTTCAGAGGCTGCGCAGTTCGGCCAGCCCGAGATAAAAGTGGGGGTCTTCCCGCCGATCGCCTGCTTGCTTCTGCCAAGGCTACTGCCCTGGCCAAAAGCGCTGGAGCTGATTCTCACGGGCGAGGCCATGAGCGCTCAAGAAGCATATCACTTGGGCTTAGTCAATAAAGTCGTGCCCCTTGAGCAGTTAGGAACCGAGGCGAACGCCTTTGTGGACAAGCTCACAAGCCTGAGCGGACCGGTATTGAAACTGGCCAAGCGCGCGGCGCTCTGTGGGTTCAAAGAGCGCTGGGAGTGGCAGGAGGCTCTGGCCGAAATCGAAAGGCTCTATATGGATGAGCTGATGAAGCTCGAGGACGCGCAGGAGGGCTTGAAAGCGTTCTTAGAGAAGCGTAAACCCCAGTGGAAAGAGCGATAGCGATGCTGACTAAGAAGATCGTTTACTTCGACAAGCCGGGGGCCCAGAACACCGAGGGCGTGATCGCCGCGGTCAAGGAGCGCCTGCAAGAAGGTGACATTAAACACGTGATCGTGGCATCCATCACCGGCGAGACGGCACTCAAGCTGGCGCAGGCACTTGAAGGCTTCAGCGCTCAAATCGTTTGCGTCTCGGGCCCACCGTCTTGGGGTGAGATCGGAGGCCGTCGCTGGCCCTTCGTCCAGGGCGAGATCCGAAAAGAACTTAAAGCTCGCGGGGTCAAGATCGTCGAGACGGCGCTCTCGACACTGGGCAGTGACTCAGTCGATTATAACCTGGCGCGCTACGGTTACACCCCTGCGGCCTTCGTCGCCGTCGAAACTTTAGTCGCCGTAGGCGGCTACGGGTTGAAGACGGCTGTTGAAGTCTCGCTGATGGCTACTGATGCCAACGCTGTGCCGCCCTTTGTGGATGTGATCTCAGTAGGAGGCAGCGGCAATCGAGGCTGTGACACGGCTATTGTCGCACGCTCGACTTTTTCTACTGCGATGTTTAGCAGCAACGCCGATAAGCGCTTTCAGGTGCGAGAGATTTTGGCCATGCCGCGGCACAAGCTGTGGTGGAAGCGACTTGATGTGGGCTTCGACGTTGAGGAGATCATCCAAGGGGAGGGGCTAGAATGAAGGTCTTGAAAGAGAAAGTCAGCTTTAGCGTAGACAAGCGCACTTGGCACCCTTCGCCGCAGCAACAGTCTGAGGGGGATTGAAAGCATGTTCGAGCAATTTCGCACTTGGTACGAGCGGCGGCACGAGTATGCCAAAGAGTGGAAGGCACGCACAAACGGAAAGGTCGTGGGCTGCTTCTGCACCTATGAGCCCGAAGAGATTCTATACGCTGCCAATATTCTGCCGGTGCGCGTTTACGGCAGCCATCAGCCCTCAAGCGTGACCGAGCCCCATGTTTTTGGCATGTACTGCCCCTGGACACGTGATGTGCTCGCTCAAGGGCTCTTGGGAAAATACGAGTATTTGAATGGCATCGCGATCTCCCAGAGCTGCTTGCATTTTCGCCAATGCTTCACGAGCTGGCAGAAGCACGTCCCCTGTGAGTTTTCGTATTATTTGCCCATGCCGCACGGCGTGCAGACTAAAGGTGGCCTTGAGTATTTCACCCATGAGTCGCGCAAATTCAAGAGCGCCATCGAACAGTGGATCGGGCACGAGATCACGGACGATCAATTAAGAGAGGGCATCGAGGTGATGAACGAGAGCCGCCGACTCCTAACTCAACTTTACGAGTTGCGCAAATCTGACAACCCGCCGCTGACGGGCCACGAGGCGCTGTGGGTCGTCGCTTCGGCACAAATGACCGACAAGCGCGAGCACAACCGCGCACTGAAAGAGCTGCTGACTCACCTGCCCCAAAGAGAGCTTGATCGCGCCCCCGGCACACGGTTGATGCTCATCGGCAGCGAGAACGATGACGTCGAATTTGTCGAAATGACAGAAAGGCTGGGCGCGACGTTTGTCGTAGACGAGAACTGCGTGGGCACGCGCTACTTCTGGGGCGAAGTAGATTTGGAGAGATTCAAAGACCCGTTGGAAGCAATCGCTGCGCGTTATTTAGAAAGGCCGGCGTGCCCGGCCAAAGATTGGCCTGTGCTCTCGCGCTGGGGGCAGATCGAGCGACTGGCGCGCGAGTGGCGGGTGCAGGGGGCGATCTTGATGCAACAGAAATTCTGCGACCCGCACGAGCTGGACATGCCGACAGTGAAGAGACGCCTAGAGAATATGGGCGTGCGCACGCTCTTTTTGGAGTTCGACGTGACCACACCTGTGGGGCAATTTCGTACGCGAGTGGAGGCCTTTCTAGAGATGCTGAAGGGCGAGGAGCTTTTTGCGGAGGAGTTGTTCTAGCATGAAGATCCTGAAGCAGCGTAAGACTTCAGATAACCACAATGAAGCCCATAACCCGGAAGTGCTTGTCCACAGTCAGGGCTTGTCTCAAGACCAGGCGCTTCATGACCGCGAAGCTGGTGCAGTCGGTGAAGCTGAATTTCTGGTCTTTAAACTTCTTAAAGATCTGCCAAGCTGCTTGGCGATCGTGGTAGGTCACAGCGACAATCTGAGCCAAGGCACTTTCCAGCAGCCTTTCCCCAAACTGGACTGCCATGCGGTGGCCGAGATTCATACGGATGAAGGTCAGCGTTTCATCAAGGACGTAATCTGTGGTAACAAGCGGCAGAGTATTCTGCTCGAACCAGTCCTTGGCAGGCTCAGGGTGTGGATCGCGGACATCGGTCAAGGCGTACCAGCCGCTAGTATCAACGAAAATCCGTTCCATGAGCCGTCTACATTATTACCGCCAATCTCGGCGATAGATGACCTCGTCATGCCGCTGGCAGATGTCTCGTTTCCCTCTTTTGCCACGGGACATGCCCACGATTTGGAAGATGGGATCGCTCTTAATGTCCTCCTTGCAAGACCTCATCGTAGCTTCGATCAGCTCTCGCACAATGGCAGAAATGCTCTTGCGTTCGCGTGCGGCGCGATCCTTCAAGTACTGATGCTGCCATTCTTTCCGTTTTATAATTCACCCCTTCGCTATTACACATTACACACAATAAGTGCTCCAGTGTCAAGAGGCAGCCCAGGAGGTCGGAATGAAAACGCTACAGAAATATCCCACTGAGCCCCTGAAGTGCTGGCCCAAGGCCAAAGAACTCCGTCTGAAATACTATGAGAATTACGCTAAGGCCCACGAGAGAGGGGGCCTGCGCTGGACCGGCGGGGCCTGGGCGTTTGATGCAATACCCGCAGGCTTGGGCGACGATGTCTATCCTCTGACAGGCGAACCCTATGGAGCTTCGATTGCGCACGATCAGAAACTCGCGCTGGAGTGCATGGAGGCCACCGAGCGCGCCGGCTTCGCCCGAGATCTCTGCTCATATATGCGCAACTACTGGGGCTCAATTCTCTTGAATAAATATGCGTTTGGCGGCCCCTTCCCCAAGCCCGATTTCATCTGGCAGACCCATATCTGTTGCTCTCACGCCAAATGGTACCAAGTCGCCAGTCAGCTCGAAGGTGGCATCCCCATGTTCTGCATCGATGTCTCAGTGGGCCCCTACGAGACCGTAGATGAGAACAAAATTAATTACGTCGTGCAGCAGATGCACGAGGGCATCGAGTGGCTGGAAAAGATCACGGGCCGAAAGTACAGCGACCAAAAGCTGATAGAAGCTGTCTATAACGAGTGTCGCGCCACGAGTCTGTGGGCGGAGATCTGCTGCTTAAACAAAACTATCCCCGCCCCGCTCGACGAGAAGACGATGTACTCGCTCTATGTGCTCTGCACGCTGCACAAGAGCCACAGGGAGATCGCTGATTTTTACGAAGAGCTGCGCGATGAAGTCAAAGATCGTGTGGCGCGCGGGATCGCCGCGTCTGAGTACGAGCAGTGCCGCGTAATTACCGACACTCAGCCCCCCTGGGCCTTTTTGGACGTCTTCAGATATCTGCAGAGCACGTATGGCTGCGTCTCCATAGGATCGCTCTACACCTTTGGGCTTTGTGGGATCTTCGAAGTGAAAGAGAACGGAGAGTGGGGCCCAGGCACCACGCCGCAACAGAAGGGCATCAAAATTAAGACCCGGGACGAAGCTCTAAGAATGCTAGCTGATTGGAATCTCTCACGTCCCGAATGGCAGCACTTCTATTCCCATCAGCTCAAGAGCGAGATGCTGATTCGCATCGTCAAAGAATGGCAGGTGGACGGCGTGCTCTTGCACTTCAATCGCGGCTGTGAAGGACTCTCGCTGGGGATTGCTGAGAACCGATTGGCGCTCCAGAGAGCGGGGATTCCCGTGACGCCCTTCGAGGGCAATATGGGCGACTGTCGAGAGTTCGATAAGAGCAGAACGCTGGCACGGGTGGACGCGTTTATGGAGTCGTTGGGGGTGAAAAAGTTATGATCGCCGCGGGCATTGACTGTGGGGCCAGAACGATCAAAGTCTTGATTCTGCAAGACGGCAAGGCGTTAGCAAAAAGCATGGCTCTCACCGGCTTCGATCAGCAGGCCGCCATCGAGCAGGCGTTTGCGAGCGCTTTAAAACAAGCGGGCCTAGCACGAGAACAGCTTGGGCACATTACGGCAACGGGTATTGGGCGTAAGTCTGTAGCATTTGCACATAGTGAGATCACCGAAGTGAGCGCCGACGCCAAAGCCGCGGTCTTTCTCTTTCCATCGGTACGCACAGTGATTGACGTCGGGGCCGAAGAGGGACGGGCTATTCGTTGCGAGGCCGACGGGAAAGTCAAAGATTTTGCCGTGAACGAAAAATGCGCCGCCGGCGCAGGCACATTTTTAGAGACCATGGCCCGTGCGTTAGAAATTAAGCTCGACGAGATGGGCGCGCTCTCGCTCAATGCTCAAAAAATTATCCCGATGAACGCCCAGTGCGCCGTCTTCGCCGAAAGCGAAGTGGTCTCGCTCATACACGCCGGGATCGCCAAAGAAGAGATCATCCGCGCGGTGCACGAATCTATGGCCGATAGAATCAGCGCGATGGCGCGTCGCGTGGGGATAGAGAGAGAGGTCGTGCTCGTCGGCGGTGTAGGACGCGATCGGGGTTTTATCCGAGCGCTCTCAGACGAGTTGGGTTTGGCGCTCGTGGTTCCTGAAGGCCCTGAATACGTAGGGGCGCTCGGCGCCGCGCTGGTGGCTGCCGAGCGCGCCCCAGGAGGTTGACCCTATGACAGATACCCCTCAGAAGCGCGAGTACTGGCGCTGGACGGAGTATAACTGGCGTGATGAATCTCTCAATTGGCAGCAGGCGCGCGTTATCTCTGTAGGGATTGACGTGGGGTCGGTCAGCTCCCAGGCCGTAGTGCTGTGTGATGGGAAACTGTTCGCATACAGCAGTTTGCGCACGGGCTCAAACTCCCCTACAAGCGCGCAACGGGCCCTTGATGCAGCCTTGCAGCAGACCAACATGCCGCCTGAGAAGATTCACTATATAGTTGCTACAGGCTATGGGCGCGTGAATATCCCCTTTGCCCAGAAAGCCATCACGGAGATCGCCTGTCACGCGCGCGGCGCGAACTTCATCTACGGGCCGACGGTGCGCACCGTGCTAGATATGGGCGGCCAAGACTGCAAAGCCATTCGCTGCGATGAGAGGGGCAAAGTCACAAACTTTCTGATGAACGACAAGTGCGCGGCGGGCACCGGCCGGGGCATGGAGGTCATGGCGGATCTGTTGCAAGTGCCCATTGAAGAAGTGGGCCCAGCCTCGCTCGCCGTGGACCAAGAGCCGCCACCGGTCAGCAGCACCTGTGTCGTCTTCGCCAAGTCTGAAGTCTTGAGTCTGTTGCGGCAGGGTTGGCCGAGAGAGAGAGTCTTGGCGGCTTTCTGTTCCGCAATGGCCCATCGAACGGTTGAATTATTGATGCGCGTCGGCATCGAGCGCGATTTTGCTATTACGGGGGGCATTGCCAAAAACGTCGGAATAGTGCAGCGAGTCCAGGGCGAGCTGGGGATCGAAGCCCTGAAGCCTAAGCTAGACCCGCAGATCGCAGGAGCTTTGGGCGCGGCGCTCTTTGCCAAGGCCCTCTACGAAAAAGAGCAGTCGGGGAGTGCTAAGACTTAAATGCTCTCGAACTACGGCTACCAAGACGGCTCCGGCGAGTACTTTATTACGATTGACACCGAGAGGTGCACCGGTTGTCGGCAGTGCGTAGCAATCTGCCCTGTGCAGCTTTTTGCAGTTGTCGCCGATCCGTTCGATCCGCTGGCGGAAAGAGAGATCGCTGTGGTCGCTGAAGAGCACCGCAAGAGGCTCAAAGACAGCTGTGCGCGCTGCAAACCGTCGGGTGAACGCTTGCTGTTGCCGTGCGTGCAGGCTTGCGAACCGCAGGCGATCACACACTCGTGGTAGATTATGACGCTGACCATTGACGGGCAAACTGTGAGAGCGCGGGCGGGCCATACGCTGCTTGAAGCCGCCCACGACGCGGGGATCTATATTCCCGCTCTCTGTGCCCACCCTGATCTGCTCCCCGGTCCCCAAGCGACGAGCGTAAGAGCCGTCTATCGCGGCTCACAGCAGCTCGTGGCAGAGACTATCGAAAATTTTGGGGGTTGCGGCACCTGCGTCGTCCGCGTGAACGGAGAGTTCAGACTAGCGTGCACAACGGAGGCGACCGAAGGAGCCGTCGTGCAGACCGAGAGCGCTGAGATTCACTGCCAGCGCCAGAGCGCGCTCAAAGAGATCTTGAAAGATCATCCGCACGTCTGTCTGGTCTGCCCGCAGCGCGAGGGCTGCGACCGCCTTGCGTGCTCCATGAACGTGCCCGTCGAAGAGCGCTGCTGCTGGAAGTTTTCAGAGTGCGAGCTGCGCAAGATCTCTGAATATATCGGCATTCCCGCAGATACGCCGCGTTATGTCTATCCCCAGATCCCCGTGCTCGACGGTGAGCCGCTCTTCGTTCGCGATTATAATTTATGTGTGGGGTGCACCCGTTGCGTGCGCGCCTGTGCCGAGATTCGTCAGGCGCTCGGGTTCATAGCGCGCGACGGGCACGCTCTCGTCGGCAGCGTAGCGGCGACGTTGCTCGATTCACACTGTAAATTCTGCACGGCTTGTGTGGTCGTCTGCCCGACGGGTGCCCTGCGCGACAAAGATCTTACGAGAGCCGTCGAGCGTCGTCGCAAGCTCAATATTGTCTATCAGCCGGCCCCGTTGCCGCCGGAGCCTGGGCTCAGTGCAGCAGAAGTCGCCCGTGTTCCAGAGCGTGAAGGGGTCTATCAGCTCCTCGACGAACACAAGAAGATTATTCGCATCGCGGGTACACCCAATCTGAGAAGAGCGCTTGCAGAACAGCTCGAAAAGAATCCCAGAGCCCGATATTTTTTCTACACAGAAAACCCTATGTACACGCAACGGGAGAGCGAGCTGCTCCAAGAGTATCTGCAAAAGCACGGTCGTTTGCCCGAAGGGAATGACGAATTGAGCGATCTGTTCTGAAAGAGAGCCGATCAAGAGCAGGAGTGATCTCTCATGCGAGTCGATCTCAACGGCAAAGTCGCTTTGGTAACCGGGGCAGCGCTGGGAATCGGACGAGCGATCTCTCTGGCTCTAGCCCAGAACGGTGCTGATCTCGTGCTCAATGATATAGATCGTCCCGCGACCGAGGCCCTGGCCCACGAGATCCACAAGCTCGGCCGACGCACCGCCCTGGCCATCGCGGATGTCTCAGACTATGCTCCGGTCAAACGCGCTATAGATGAAGCCTTGGAACAACTGGGGCAGATAGATATTCTGGTCAACAATGCGGGCTGGGACAAAGGGATCATCCCCTTCTTGAAGACCGACCCCCAAGATTGGCCAAAGGTCATCGCCGTCAATTTTGTCGGCGTGCTCAACTGCACGCACGTCGTAGGGGCGCACATGGCGCAGCGCAAGGCGGGTAAGATTATTAATATCAGTTCGGACGCGGGCCGGGGGGGGAGCTTTGGTGAGGCTGTTTATTCGGGCTGCAAGGCCGGCGTGATCGCGCTCACCAAGACGTGGGCCCGCGAATTTGCTCGAGATAACATTCGCGTCAACTGCATCTGCCCCGGCTTAGTAGACACTCCGCTTCTGTCCAAGCTCAAGCAAGACGAGCTGGGCAAGAAAGTCTTAGAACGCATCGAGCAACTGATGCTCTTGGGATTGGGCAAACCCGAAGACATTGCCAACGCTGTCCTCTTTTTCGCCTCGGAGGCGTCCCATCACATCACAGGGCAGGTACTGAGTGTGAGCGGAGGCTTGACGTTCCATGGGTAGTGTAATCCAACTGCACAGTCGCGATACTCTTATACCCGCTCGATCACCGTCGCCGTTCCCTGGCCAAAGCCAGTGCACATGGTCACGAGGCCGAACTGGGCATCACGACGCTCTAGCTCACAGAGAATCTTTGTGAAGAGAATTGCACCTGTAGCCCCCAAGGGATGCCCGTGTGCGATAGCCCCGCCGTTGACGTTGACTCTCTCCCACGGGAGATCCAGTGCTCTGCCCCAGGCAATGGGCACCGAGGCAAACGCTTCATTGCACTCGAAGAGATCTATATCAGAGAGCGAGAGCCCAGCTTTTTGTAGGGCTTTTTGGGTCGCGGGGATCGGGCCGGTCAACATGAGAGTCGGGTCTACACCCGCCACGGCCCACGACCGGAAGCGTGCTCTGGGTTTATACCCCAAAGCTTTCGCTTTCTCTTTGGTCATAAGTAAGAGAGCCGCTGCTCCGTCGCTGATCTGAGAAGAATTCCCCGCGGTGATCACGCCGTTAGGCCGAAATGCAGGCGCGAGCTTCGCGAGCTTAGCTCGCCCTTCTTCGGGAGAGGCGTACCGTCGCACGCCCTCATCACGCGTCACGGTCGTCCCATTGACTTTCACCGGGACGATCTGACCGTCAAAATAGCCTGCGTCTTGAGCGCGAGCAGCTTTCAGATGGCTCTGCAACGCAAACTCGTCTAGCTCAGCGCGAGAGATGTTCCATCGCTCGGCAATACGCTCGGCGGATTCCCCTTGCGAGACGATCTCGTATTTCTGGGTTAATTTGGGGTTGAGCGGCTTATCTAAGTCTGAGCCCATCGGCTCGCGGGTCATGCTCTCGACCCCGCCAGCGATAGCACAGTCACAGGCGTTTGCTAATATCTCTTGGGCGGCGAAACTGATCGCCTGTTGCGCGGAGCCACAGAGCCGGTTCACCGTTGCGCCCGCAGACTCAACAGGCAAACCGGCTTCTAACGCGATAATCCGGGCGATATTGAACCCCTGCTCGCCGCGGGCGGTGACGCAGCCAAAGACGACATCTTCGATCTCGTGCGGGTTGATCTGGGTACGTTCCAACAGGGCTTGTATGGGCATGACGCCGATCTCGTCGGCGCGGGTCTCTTTGAAAAATCCTTGATGTCTCCCAATAGGAGTGCGAACGGCTTCGATAATGACGGGCTCGCGGTTGGCTCCGCTCATGCTCAAAGACTCTTACAGTTCGCCCTTAGCCGCCAGGCCGTCCAGCAGATCTTTGACGAAAGAGTCCACATCGTTGTAGGGGAACTTCGCTTGTCCGCCCAGCTTTTGCGAAAGCTCCATAGCCGTCCAAGATTTGCTCCCGGCGGTGAACTTCGTCGCTGGCCCCTGGGGCAGAACGGGGAGCAGGTCGAAGACGCTCTTGATGGGATATTTCGCTTTCCCGAAGACGTTCTTGAGTTGGGTTTCCAGCTCCTCACGAGCACCCATGATGATACCTCCAAAGATTTGGATAGTAGCTAAATTTTGCCACAGCCGCGCTGATTTGTCAACTAGCTGCGGCGTCGTCTGCGCGGGAGGATGCCGTGCAGGTGATCAACGCAGGTATGCAAGATATTCGGCAACCACAGGCCGGAAACGAGAATGCCCACCAGCTGCAGGTCAAGAGGGGCAACAATGGGGATCGTCCCCAGCTTGAAGTAGCTGAGCCCCCAAGCAATCAAGACGGCTATCAGTCCCAGATAGCCCAGGCGGGTCAGGGTGCCGAAGAGAATACTATGGCTGATGCCACGGTGTTTGAAGATTTTCGTATAGGGAATCCAAACGAAGCCCAGCAGCCCCCAGCGGCGGCGGGCCTGGTTATGCCGCAGATCGAGATCGGGGCTGAGCATCAAGCTGGAGAACAGATACGCCCCGGCAAAGAGCGCCACGGCCGTCGGTGAGACGTCAATCAAGAGATAAAAGATCGTCACAAACACCGGTAACAGAAAGAGTTCGATGCGCAGATGCGTCTTCCCTGATGGCATAGTTCTTGGAATGTACTGGGGAATTTTTATGTCGTCGAGCCCGGCTGTCCTCTGATTGGGGGACTATACTGCGCCTCTGGACACGCACGTGGAGCCGAGCGGATTCGAACCGCCGACCTCCCGCTTGCAAAGCGGGCGCTCTCCCAACTGAGCTACGGCCCCTGGTGGGTCTAGGAAGAATCGAACTTCCGACCTCGCGCTTATCAGGCGCGCGCTCTACCACTGAGCTATAGACCCGAAAAGCGCATTTATATTATCATTGCCCGTCGTGGCTGTCAAGCAACCGGATGTCAGACAAGGGGACTTCGAGTATAATAATTGCACATTGCATTCTTCTAATGCGAGGTGGAAAGATGAACTCTAGACTCGTTTGGAAGTGGGTTGTGCTGGTCGGTGTTGTGTTCTGCTTGAGCCTGCGAGGTCAAGCTCAAGAGACGTCTTGGCAGTCGGTCGCGATCGCCGAGGCGGGCTTTCAGTCGGGTGATCTCGTCTATAATTCAGACTTGGCCGTCGCTCCCGATGGGACGGTCTACGTCGTCTGGGCTGATATTGCCGGAGATATCTTCCTCAGCGTCGTGCCTCCTGGGGAGACCCTGCAACCGGGTGCTCCGATCAATCTCTCCGAAGGCGCTGGAGGAGACTGGCCGGTCGCACCAGCCGTCTCAGTGGGCGGCGGGCGGCTCTGTATCGCGTGGGAAGGCTGGGATGATTTCGGCGGCGATATTTTCGCGCGGTGCTCCGACGACGGCGCCCAAACTTGGCTGAGCCCCCCAGCCAAGGTCGCCGAGACCGATGCGCCCTCAGGGCAACACGAGTTACAAGGCGAATGGGACGGCAACGTGGATGTCTTCGTAGACGCCCAAAAGAACGTTTACGTCGCATGGTTTGAAGACTTCTCCAAGTTGGTCTGGAGCAAGTCCGAAGACGGACAGACGTTCTCGGAGTTTCAGACGGTCTTGGAGACGTTCGATTTTTTGCGCTGGCCGCACTGGGCTCAAGGCCCCGATGGTATTTTGTATTTGGCCTATACTCTAGCATTCAGCAACGACGATGCTGATGTCTATTTCTTGAAGAGCAGCGACGGCGGTGCTACGTGGGAGGGGCCAATCCAAGTCACAAGCAACCCCGGCTTCTCCGATGCGCCCGAATGGGCTTTTGTTAATAATTCGATCTATAACGTCAACGACGACACCGACGGAGCCGCTCCCGATAGTGCCAATATTCTGCTGACCGTCTCACAAGACGGTGGACAGACGTGGGAGGGCAGTGTCGCCATCGCTGCGGACGGTGCCTTCCCTTCGATTGCCACCGATGGGAAGAATCTCTACGTGAGCTTCTCCAGCATCGTTGGGGATGAGCAGACGGGTTTTGTCTGCTCGACTGACGGCGGACAGACGTGGAAGCGCGATGACATTCCCGACTCTGGGCCGAACTTCGTCTTTTTGGGGTTACGCGGCCCAGGGGTTGACGCCTCCGAAGTAGCCATCGCCGTAGACGCACCAGGGAACGTCTACGTCGCCTGGGCGCGCGGCAGCCGCGAGCTCGGCTCACAGATCATGCTCGCTAAGCGCCAAGGGTGCTGAAAAATACCCCTCACTCCCCCTCCCCTCTGAGGGAGAGGGGAGCAGGAGTGAGGGGAGTTTCTAGCTCGGCTTGCTCGCGGTAGGCTCTCTCTAAAGCGCTGATCAGTTCATCCAACTTGCCTTCAAGAATTTGGTCGAGCTGATGCACCGTCAGGTCTATTCGGTGATCTGTGACGCGGTTTTGTGGGAAATTGTACGTCCTGATCTTTTCACTACGCGCCGCGGTGCCGACCTGAATCCGGCGCTGCTGCGTGATCTCTTGCTTCTGCTCCGACTCGAGTTTCGCTTGCAAGCGCGCCCGCAGGAGCTTGAACGCTTTCTCTCTGTTCTTGTGCTGGCTGCGCTCCTCTTGGCATGTCACGACAATGCCCGTCGGCTTGTGGACGAGACGCACGGCAGTCGCGACTTTATTGACGTTCTGGCCCCCGGGGCCTCCGGCGCGATAGGCTTCAAACTCTATATCTTCGTCGCGCACCTGAATCTGCACGTTTTCCATCTCAGGGAGCACCGCTACGGTCGCTGTGCTCGTATGCACCCGTCCCGAGGCTTCTGTTTCGGGAACTCGCTGAACGCGGTGAACACCGCTCTCGAATTTGAACTTTCCGAACGCCCCAGGGCCGGTCACCTCAAAGGTGATTTGCTTAAAGCCTCCCAGGTCGGTCGGATGGGCGTCTAGTATCTCGATGTGCAGCTTGTGGGCCTCCGTGTATTTCTTGTACATTCTGAACAGATCGGCGGCAAAGAGGGCCGACTCTTCCCCGCCGGCCCCGCTGCGAATTTCTACAATGGCATTGCCCTCGTCGCGGGGGTCTTGGGGAACGAGCAACAGTCGTGCTTCTTCCAAGAGTTGCGCACGCTCGGCTTCGGCGTGCTCCAGCTCTTCTTGGGCGAGCAGGTGCAAATCACTGTCCCCCTTGAGAAGTTCACGCGCCTCGGCGATAGTCTTCTCCAGCTTTTGCAGGCGCTCATAGAGCTCCACCGGGTGCTTGAGCCGCGCGTACTCTTGTGAGAGTTTTATATATTGGGAGCTATTGATCGTTTCCGGTTGGCTGAGCTGGTGCTCCAATTCATAATATCTTTTGTGTAGCTCAGCGAGACGGTCCAAAAGCTTTTTCATAAATTTACTTTAAGCCACAGAGCACGGGTCCGCAAGTGCTTGCGTCAATACAGAGCATATCTGTATAATGGAGTATGGCGCGTCTTGAAGCCATAGAGAGCGATTTTCTGGTGATTGGCGCGGGGCTCGCAGGGCTCTACGCAGCCCTCAGAGCCGCTGAACATGGGCGCGTCTGCCTGCTCACCAAGACCAGTCTGTCCGAAACAAACTCCGCCTGGGCCCAAGGGGGCATTGCTGCTGCCGTTGACGAGAACGACTCCCCTCGATTGCACCTGGAAGACACGCTCAAGGCCGGCCGCGGCTTGTGCGATGAACGTGCCGTAGATGTGCTCGTGCGCGAAGGCCCGCAGTGTATCAGTGCCTTAGACAGCTTGGGAGTTGGCTTTGATCGAGCGGCCTCGGGCTATGCCTTGGGGCGCGAAGGAGGCCACAGCCGTCGCCGGATCGTTCACGCCGGGGGAAGCTCAACGGGGCACAGGGTTGTCACCAGGCTTTCGCAGCTCGTCCTGCAGAACCGCAATATCCAACTCATCGAGCACGCGCCGGTCATCGAGCTCATAACTATAGACGGAAGATGCGTTGGGGCAAGGGTGTTACACGACCAGTGCGAAAACATTTTTTTCGCCCGCGCGACGATTCTAGCAACCGGAGGTGCGGCAGCCCTCTATCACCGGACGACCAACCCACCGGGCGCAACCGGTGACGGCCTAGCGTTAGCCTATCGTGCCGGGGCCCAGCTAGCTGACTTGGAGTTCATTCAGTTTCACCCAACAGCGCTGGCCATCCCCGGCGCGCACGGCTTTCTCATCAGCGAAGCCGTGCGCGGCGAGGGAGCTTATTTGCTCAATGAGGCCGGACAACGCTTTATGCCCCATTACGATGAGCGTGCCGAGCTGGCCCCCAGAGACACCGTCGCCCGCGCGATCTTCGAAGAGATGCGAAACTGTAAGACCGATCACGTCTTCTTGAGTTTGCGGCATCTGCAAGCTGACCTGGTGCGCTCGCGGTTTGCCAATATCTACGAGACGTGTCTGCAATACGGGCTCGACCTGACGCGCGATCTCATCCCCGTTGCCCCAGCGGCGCACTACACTATCGGGGGTGTACGCACCACTCTCTGGGCCGAGACGACTGTGAAAAATCTTTTTGCTATCGGAGAAGTCTCGTGCACCGGGGTGCACGGGGCCAATCGTCTGGCGAGCAACTCGCTCTTAGAATGTCTGGTCTTTGCGCGGCGGGCGGTCGAGGCCGCTGTGCACACGGCCGAGCCGGTCAACTCCCCCAAGTGTGCAGGCTTGCGCGGGACAGCTGATGCGCTCGCCGTGTCGGCTCCCAAACTCTCTCTGTTAAAACAGTTGATGACCGAGCACGTGGGCTTAGTAAGAGATCGCGCGGGCTTGGAGTACGCTATACAAGAACAGAACCGTCTAGAATCAGAAAGCTCAGGCCTGTTGAGGGACCAAGCGTTGGTAGCCCGTCTGATCGCTCAAAGCGCTCTCTTCAGAACGGAGACGCGGGGAGTACACACCCGACGGGATTTTCCCAACGAAGACCCTAACTGGCAAGCGCATATCATCGTTCAGAAAGATCGTCCCTTGCGCCTAGAAAAGCAACTCCAGACGGAGTCACCATGAGGGAGCTCGATTCTTTGGTAGTCCGAGAGATCGTCGAGAGGGCTTTGCGGGAGGACATCGGCTCTGGGGACGTGACAACGGAAGCGATCTGCGACCCGGATCAGATGGGCAGAGCCGTCATTCGTACAAAAGAATCGTGCGTCGTAGCGGGGATTCCCATCGTGCAGATGGTCTTTGAGGCTCTTGACACTCAGATAGAGTTTACGCCGTCTGCTCGCGACGGCGACCGGCTTGCTGCGGGGCAGGCCATCGCCGAGCTTGAGGGGCGCTTGCGCTCCATTCTCAGGGGGGAGCGCACGGCTTTAAATATTCTGCAGCGCCTGAGCGGGATCGCCACGCTCACGGCGCGCTACGTCGAAGCCGTCAGAGATCTCCCAGTACAGATCGTGGACACGCGCAAGACCGCACCAGGGTTGAGAGTCTTAGATAAATACGCTGTCAGAGTTGGTGGTGGGCACAATCACCGAATCGGGTTGTATGACGGGGTGCTCATCAAGACCAATCACATTCGCGCGGCGGGGAGTATCGCGCGTGCCATCGAGCGTGCGCGGCAGCACAGTCCGACGACGCTCAAGATCGAAGTCGAAGTGCAGAACCTCACAGAGCTTCAGGAGGCATTAGAGAGTAGAGCAGATATAATTATGCTGGACAATATGTCGCTGGAGGAGATGCGCCAAGCCGTCAAGATTGCGCGGGGGCGTGCGCGGCTGGAGGCCTCCGGCGGTGTTACATTAGAAAACGTGCGCGAGATCGCCACAACGGGTGTAGACTCTATCTCTATCGGCGCACTCACGCACTCTGTCAAAGCTATTGATATACACATGGAGGTGCTATCGCCATGACCGTTGTGGAGCAACTGGAGATCACCCAAGAGATCAAAAGATTGAAGGCCGAAAAGAACGCCGTCATTTTAGCGCATAACTACCAAATCCCAGAAGTGCAAGACATCGCCGACTTCATCGGCGATTCGCTGGGATTATCGCAAGCGGCAGCCAAGACCGATGCTGATATTATCGTCTTTTGCGGCGTGCATTTTATGGCCGAGACGGCTTCGATTATCTGCCCGGAGAAGAGAGTGCTGCTGCCCGATCTAGAAGCGGGCTGCTCGCTCGCCGCGACGATCAACGCGGAGCAGTTGCGAGCTTGGAAAGCCGAGCATCCCAACGCTGTGGTCGTATCGTATGTGAACACAACGGCTGAAGTAAAAGCCGAGTCTGATTACTGCTGCACCTCGACGAACGCCCTGAAAGTGATTCAAGCGATCCCTCCAGATAAAGAGATTCTCTTTCTCCCGGATATGTTCTTGGGCGCGTATATTCAGAAAGTCACAGGGCGGAGGATGCACATCTGGCCTGGGGAGTGCCACGTGCACGCGGGGATTCGCCCCAGAGACATTGACGCCATGCGCGCAGCTCACCCAGAAGCCGAGATGCTCGTCCACCCCGAATGCGGCTGTTCGAGTTCTTGCATGTACTACCAAGCGACCGGAGCAATGAAGGGCGAAGTGCATATTCTCTCGACCGAGGGCATGGTGAAGCACGCGCAGAAGAGCCAAGCGCAAGAGTTCATTGTGGCGACAGAGGTCGGGATTTTACACAGACTGAACAAAGCAGCGCCGGGGAAGACATTCTATCCGGCCAACGAGAGAGCGATCTGTGAGTATATGAAGAAGATCACACTTGAGAAAGTCTTAAGATCGCTCCAAGAAGAGATTTATGAGATTCGCGTGCCGGAGCCGACGGCGAGCAAAGCGAGAAGAGCCATTGAGCGAATGCTCGCGATTGTGTGATTTCGTTAAACTGCTGTGATTATGAAGCGCGTCTTAGTGGGCATGAGCGGCGGCGTGGATAGCTCCGTCGCAGCTCTTTTGCTCAAACAGCAGAGTTTTGAGGTCATCGGGGTCACGCTTAATCTCTGGTCTTATGAAGACCGCCAAGAGCCCTATAATGAATGCTGTTCTCTCGAGGTGCGCACCGTCGCGCAACAATTAGGGATCGAGCATCACTTCGTTGACGCGGGCAGGGAGTTCAAAGAGCGCGTCGTAGATGCCTTTCTCGCTGAGCACGGCCGAGGGCGCACCCCCAGCCCCTGTGGACGGTGCAACCGTCTCGTGCGCTTCCCTATACTCTTAGAGATCGCCGACCGTCTGGGCTGCGAGTTCTTAGCGACAGGCCATCATGCCCGCATCGCCGTCGAAGACGGGGTTTATTATCTTTTGACAAGCACAGACCCTCTCAAAGACCAGTCGTACTTTCTCTACGGGCTCACACAGGAGCAACTGAGAAGAATTCTCTTCCCCGTGGGGCATCTCTTGAAAAGCGAAGTCTGGCAGATCGCCAGAGAGAATAATTTAGTCTCGTCCCGCAAGCCTGAGAGTATGGATTTGTGCTTCGTCCCCGGCGGGGATTATCGAGCGTATCTGAAGACGAAGATGGACGGAGCCGTCCGCCCCGGCGAGATCGTGGACACTGCGGGACGAATCGTAGGTCGTCACGAGGGGCTCTCTTGCTACACGATCGGGCAGCGCAAGGGATTAGGAATCGCCTTGGGAGAGCGCGCCTATGTCGTCGGGTTCGATTACGAGAAAAACCGTTTAATCGTCGGCGACGAGAGCGCGCTGCTGTCGGAGGGGCTGATCGCGACGGACGTGAATTTTGTCTATCCTCCAGACCTAACTCCTCCCGTAGGGGCACAGCATGATCTATCTCGAGGGCCGGGAGCAGAGGAGAGGTCCATCACCGTGAAGATTCGCTACCGCAGCCCGCGCGTGCCCGCAACTCTCGAACTGCTGAACACCGGCCAGGTGCGAGTGCTCTTCGCGCAGCGACAACGGGCGGTGACGCCGGGGCAGCTCGCTGTCTTTTACGAAGGTGCACGAGTGCTGGGCGGCGGCACTATCGCAAAAATCCTACGGCAAGCAGATCTCTCCAGATCGGTTGCCGAAGACTCGGTTCTGGTCGAGCCCGGCTGAGCCGTGAAAGTTATCGGAGGGATAATTACACTGGCGTAATTGGGCGGCAATTCCCCACCCCCCGTTCTCAGTAATGAGATTGGCGCGAATCTCTGTCTCTGAAGGCCCAGCGAGCAGCACTCCAGACTGTCTGTTTCCAGTGATTTCATTGTTCAGCAGGAGGCTCTTGCCGAGGTTTTCGACCCCAGAGCGCCCATTTGCTCTGATAAGTGTCCTCCTAGCAGAAGCCGAGCCCCAGATTTCTAAGCCGTTCTCGCGGCTGCGCTCCACTCGACTGTCACGCAGCTCAATATGCGCATTAGCAGAGACGTAAATCCCCCAGCCGTTCTCAGTAATTTCTGTATCTTGGACGAAAACCCAAGCCGTATCGAGCACGTAGACGCCGACCCAGGGATTGCGGGCTACACGAACGTCACTTATGCTTGCGCGCGCCGCGCCGCGCACCTGAATCCCAGAAGGGCAGAGCAGTTCAGGATAAAACAGAGCGCACTCCTTCCCATGCTGAGGCTCGGAAGAGGCTTTGGGCGCGTCGGCCAGAGTTAGTCTCTCTATGGCGACGGTGATGGGATAATCACTCTCAATGAACACTATAGGGAAACCAGGTCTAACACCTTGTAGGACGGTCTTCTCACTCCCCGCGCCCTCCAGAGTGAGATTTTTTGTGATGACGACGTTCTCCCTGCAAACCCCAGAGGCAATAGTCACTGTGTCGCCGTCGTGCGCGGCGTCAATAGCTGTCTGAAGCGAGCTGGTTGTGCAGTCCACGGGGTTCTCTATCAGCGGGGCCACCAACAGAAAGAGAGCGCTGAGCAACCACACTGGATGCTGAAGCATCCGGCTCAGCAGAGGGAAGCCCGCTGAAGCAGGCTGGCCAGCGTGCTTCGGCACGTTTCCATTTTCTGAGGTGGCGACTTCAGTCGCCGGCACTAAGCTGCACATAGAGGGTATTATAGCATCGCGAACCTGAGCGTGCTCGATTTGCCCTGAAGCCGGAGATTCTTTATGATAAGCAGTGGGGATGAGAGGAATGATCGCCACAAAACGGTGCCCACCGGCCGAGGGGCTGATAGCGACCGGGATCTATTATGTGCGTCAAGGCCAGCGAAAACTGGGCGAAGAAGTCTTTCAGTTATTTGAGTTACCCCAGCGCGGTGGCTACCACCTGCAGAGCTATCTCGTGCTCCAATGGCCTCTTCCGCACACTGAACGGGTCACCCTCGCACTGGACCCCAGTTGGCGCTATCGCTCTGCTCGCATTGAGCTGGAAGCGGAAAGGCATCTCACCCTGGCACAGTATCAAGTAGACAACAGCCGTCTACGGGCGCGGATCGAAGCTGCGGGTCGGCGCCCGGTCGAGCCATCCCTCTCTTGGGAGAGCTCTCTCTTGGATTACCCCTCGGCACTCTTCGTTGTTGCGCTCTGCAAGAAGATCGTGCTCGCCCCCGGTGACAGCAGCGATATAGACTTGGTGCGCATCGCGCTCCCCTCTCTGGAGCCGGAGCAGTTTCACTGCACGTGCGCCCGGCTCTTCGATCACCAAGCGACGTTCGAGATCGGGACCTTTTCGGTTAAAGAGTTCGCCTTGCAGGGGTCTTCCGGAGAACTATTGCACACATGGGTTGACGCAGCGGGGGTGCCGTTGCGCATTCATCGCACAGAACAGGGCGAACCCATCCGTTTCGATCTTGTGCGCTACCGGCTCTTTCGCTGATTCACGGGAGTTCTCCCCCGTACTTTGCTGGCCAGATGTAGAGTTTCCATAGACGATCTGTCCCCGGATCGGGATGCACGAGGGGAACGCTCAGCAGCACGACCGTCGCTACTCCCAGTATGAGTGCTGTCACTACACTTCCTTCAGGCCCAAAAGCTCCACCGGTCAAGAGTACTGATCCAGAGACTTGCACGTCTAACAAATGGGGCTGCACCGTCAGCCCGCTCACGGGGAGCGAGAAAATATGGCCTTCGAGAAAGTTCCAAGCCGCGTGCAAGCCGACGGGCATCCAGAGTGCACGAGTCTTCAGATAGCACACGGCAAAGAGCAGTCCTGCCAGGGCAATGGTGACCAAGCCCAGTTGTGAAATGTTAGGGTTGGCTAAGTGTGCGGCGCTGAAGAGCACCGCAGAGATAATGAGCGTCGGATAGACACCCAGCCCCTCGAGCAGCGTTTGGAAGATATACCCGCGCAAGAGCAGCTCTTCGAGCACCGCTGCTCCGAAAAAGAAAAGTGCGCTCCACACAAACAGCCCAAGCTCCGCAGGCTCAAACTGGACCTGGCGGATGCGCACAACTGCGATGGCCAAGAGCACTCCGAAGACGAGCGTCATCAAGAGTGCACCGAGCAGCACCCCCCAAGAAAATTCTACGAGGGCGCGTCGCCCCCCAGGTAATCCCAGTGTAGCGAAAGGTCGTCGGTCCACGAAGCGCGTCATCAACCACGAAGCGAGCAGAAGGGGGACAAGCAAGAGAAGCTGGCGCGGATCAAGCGCCTCCGACGGTTCAGCGAGCAGCGGTGCAATCAAGAAAGACAGCACCATAAACAGAGCGAGAAAGAGCACGATCCGCCAACCAGCCCGTAAACGTCGCTCGTTGAACAAGAAAAAGAGCATAGGAGCGTTTTCTCTCACCCCGGTCTTGGAGTATAGCATGCGGTCAGCATCGCTGTCGAGCCTTCAGGGGGCAAACTCGTCTCATCTCCTCCCATGCAGGAATTTCCGAAAATAAATAATATCTCTGCGCTCCTCGTAGCCGAGCTTCCTGAAGAGCTCTAAAGAGGGCCCGTTGGGGGATTCAACGAGCGCTGCGACGATGATCACCCCCTGCTGAGCGAGGGCTTCTTCGGCTTGGGCAATGAGCTTTCGGGCAAGCCCGTGGCGACGGAATTTTGGGTCTACGGCAAGGCGGTTGATCCAGCCCTTGCGCCCGTCGTGGCTGCCGAAGACCGTCCCGATAATTTGACCATCCGCTTCAGCAACGAACATCAACTGTCCGGCAGCCTGTAGCTGACGCGAGATAGCTTGATAACTATCGCGGCCTTCGGGCTCGAAGGAGAGCCCCGCGCGCTGCCAGAGCGCGATCACGGCGTCGTAGTCTTCCCTCTGCATTTGGCGGATGCGCATCGGTCTTTATCTTAGCATATTGGCATTTTACGGAACAATGGCGAGTGAAAGCCTCATAGGCTATGATAGATGCCAAAGGAGGCCCTATGAACAGCGTCATTCGCGACGCTTCACTCGCGCCCGCTGGGCAGAAAAAGATAGACTGGGTCCAGCGGTGCATGAGCGTGCTCAACAGAATCAAGTCTGAATTTGAGCGCAGCAAACCGTTCAAAAATCTCCGACTTGCACTCAGCATTCACCTAGAAGCGAAGACAGCCTACCTCGCACAAGTCTTACAAGCTGGCGGCGCTGAGGTGGCCGTGACCGGTTGTAATCCCTTAAGCACCCAAGACGATGTCGCGGCTGCTTTGGCTTCTAGGGGCGATATTTTCGTCTCGGCGTGGCGCGGCGCGACCCCCGAAGAGTACAAATCGCACTTGAAAGCCGTCTTGCAGACCAAGCCCCATATAATTTTGGACGACGGCGGCGACCTGACGAAGCTGTTGCATGGCGAACTCTCGGAGCTTGCCCAAGATATTCTAGGCGGAACAGAAGAGACGACAACGGGCGTTCGACGCTTGAAAGCCCTCGCCGCCCAAAAGAAATTGCTCTTCCCGATGTTCGCCGTCAACGACGCCCAGATGAAATATCTCTTTGATAATCGCTACGGCACGGGGCAGTCTACGTGGGATGGGATCATGCGCACGACCAATCTCTCGATTGCCGGCAAGACAGTTGTCGTTGCTGGGTACGGCTGGTGCGGGCGGGGAATTGCTCTGAGAGCCAAAGGGCTTGGGGCCAACGTCATCGTCACGGAGGTGAGCCCCGTGCGGGCGATAGAGGCCGTCATGGACGGCTTTCGCGTCCTAAAGATGGTCGAAGCCGCCCCCTTGGGCGATATCTTCGTCACCGCGACCGGTTGCAAAGATATCATCACCGAAGAGTCTCTCAAAGTTATGAAGGACGGCGCGATCTTGGCCAATGCCGGACACTTTGACGTGGAGATCAGCAAGCCCGGTCTAGAAAAACTTTCGCGCGCGCGACGCCCCATTCGCTTCAACGTGGAAGAGTTTGAACTGCAAGACGGGCGGCGGCTCTATCTTCTGGCCGAGGGACGCTTGGTCAATCTCGCTGCTGGCGACGGCCATCCCGTCGAAATTATGGACTTATCGTTCGCGCTGCAAGCCCTCACTCTCGCACATATCGCCAACCATCACGAGAAGCTGCAGCCGGGCTTATACCCCGTTCCCCTTGAGATAGATCGGCGCGTCGCGCTGCTCAAGCTAGAAACCATGGGCATCACGATAGATCAGCTCAGCCCGGAGCAGCAAGCTTATCTTGAAAGAGCCCTATAAACTGAGTATACTAGTCCGAATTTTCTCAATGATTCTCGAACGAGGAGGGAACAACTCGCAGCAATGGCAAACACACAGACGGCTAGCAAGCCGCGATTGCCCAAGCTCACACCGGATGGCAAAGCTCACGCCGTCGGACGACGCAAGGAGTCCGTCGCGCGCATCTATCTCAAACCAGGCGAAGGCCAGATCACGGTCAACGGAAGACCGGCGGAACAGTATTTCGCGGCCGATGGCTACATCAAAGATCGCGTCCAGCAGCTCATCAAAAAGCCCTTCTCCGTGACGGGCACGATGAATCGCTATGACGTGATTGCCAATTGTCGTGGTGGCGGCTTCACCGGCCAGATGGAGGCCGTGCGTCTGGGAATCGCGAGGGCTCTGCTGGCGATCAACCCGGATTATAAGACGGCTCTGCGCAAAGAAGGGCTTCTCACGCGCGATCCGCGCATGGTGGAACGCAAGAAGTACGGTCTGCACAAAGCGCGACGCGCCCAACAGTTCAGCAAGCGGTGACCTCTCCCACGGCCCCTCCCCTTTGTAGGGGCAGACCCCTGTGTCTGCCCTGGGCTGGGGTTAGGTCAGCTCAAAAGTGAGGTTTTTATGAAACCAGGCATTCACCCGGAAATGAAAAAAGTCGTGATTCGCTGTGCCTGCGGCGCAGAATTCGAGACGCTCTCAACAGTAGAAAACTTGCACGTTGATATTTGCTCGAAGTGCCATCCCTTCTTTACCGGTGAAGAGAAGCTTTTGGACACCGAAGGCCGTGTCGAACAGTTTGAGCGGCGCTATGGCGGGAAAAGACAGAAATCAGAAGTCAGAAGGTAGAAATCAGCAGAAGAGATGGAGAGCATGCGCTTTGAGACAAAGGCCGTCCGCGCTGGCTATCAGATAGACCCCGTCACGGGAGCTATTGTCCCCCCGTTGCACCAGGGAGCGACGTTCGCTCAAGCAGAGCCCGGCGTGCACAAGGGTTTTCCCTACGGGCGCACCGGTAACCCGACTCGTTCTCTTTTAGAGAAAGCCATCGCTGATCTCGAAGGCGGCCGATACGGCTTGGCCTTCGCCTCCGGCTTGGCCGCTGAAGACGCGATCCTGCACTTACTGAAACCCGGCGATCACGTGCTCTGCTGCGATGACGTCTACGGCGGAACATATAGACTCTTCGAGCAAGTGCGACGACACTATGGCCTAGAGTTCAGCTACTTTGACACAGCCAGCACAGCATCAATGAGACTCCAAAAAAACACAAGGCTCATTTGGCTGGAGTCGCCGACAAACCCGCTGTTGAAAGTCGCCGACATAGAAGCACTTGCGCGGCTGAAGCGAGATGCCTTGCTCGTCGTGGACAATACGTTTGCTACCCCCTCTCTGCAGCGACCTTTAGAGCTGGGCGCTGATATTATCGTACATAGCTCGACCAAATACTTGAGCGGCCACGGCGACGTCATCGGCGGATTGCTGGTGACTTCGCACGCTGAAATCTATGAAAAGTTAAAATTCGTGCAGAACGCCATCGGCGCGGTCCCAGGGCCAATGGATTGTTGGCTCGTCTTGCGCGGATTAAAGACTTTAGCTCTACGCATGAGAGCGCACTCGGAGAACGCTCAAGCGATCGCGGAGTTCTTGAGCACCCATAAGAAGGTCGAGCGCGTCTACTTTCCGGGATTGCCCAGCCATCCCGGACACGCTATCGCGAAAAAACAGATGTGCGGCGGCTTCAGCGGGATGCTCAGCTTCGAACTGCATGGTGATGTCAAGCGGTTCGTGCAGGCCACGAAGATATTTACGCTGGCTGAAAACCTGGGCACGGTAGACTCGTTGACAACCCATCCGGCAACGATGACCCATGCGTCCATCCCGTCAGAAGAGCGTACCCGTCGAGGCATCAAAGATAATTTGGTGAGACTCTCCGTGGGCATCGAGCACGCTCAGGATCTGATCGAAGACTTACAACAAGCGCTGGAACATGCTTAAAGGCCGTCACCCTGAGCCCTTCGACTGCGCTCAGAATGACAAGCTCAGGTGAAGCTTCCTATGCGCGTCGCGGAAAACCTTCTCGAGCTCATCGGGCATACGCCCATGGTCGCCCTCAACCGCATCAACCCCGTGCAGGGTGTGCGACTGCTCGCTAAATTAGAGTATTTTAACCCCGGCGGCTCGGTCAAAGATCGCATCGGAATTATGATGATTCAAGCGGCAGAGCGCGATGGGAAACTGAAACCGGGCGACTGGATCGTTGAGCCCACCAGTGGCAACACCGGCGTGGGAATCTGTATCGCGGCTATTCTGAAGGGCTACAAAGTCGTCTTCACCATGCCCGACAAAGTCAGCCCGGAGAAGATAGATCTCTTAAAAGCGTACGGGGCCGAAGTCGTCATCTGTCCGACGGCTGTCGCTCCCGACGATCCTCGAAGCTATTACTCCGTCGCACGACAGATCGCCAACGAGCGCCCAGCATTCTTGCCCAATCAATACGAGAACCTAGCCAATCGCCACGCGCACTATCTGACGACCGGACCGGAGATCTGGGAACAGACCCAGGGCAAGCTCGACGCGTTCGTCGCGGGGATCGGCACCGGCGGCACAATCAGCGGCATCGGCAAGTTCCTTAAAGAACGCCATCAAAAAATTACCATCGTCGGAGCTGATCCAGAAGGCTCCATGATCTATTCTCAATTCTATGGTCTGCCCCACAATGTGCACACGTATCTGATCGAAGGCATCGGGGAGGACATCATCCCCAGCACACTCGATCTGACAGTGATAGATGAGATCATTCGCGTCACCGACAAGGAGGCTTACCAGATGGCGCGCGATCTGGCGAAGAAAGAAGCGATCCTTACGGGGAGTTCAGGGGGGGCAGCGGTCGTGGCGGCCCTCAAGTACGCCGAGAAAGTGGGACGCGGCACCATAGTAGTTCTCATCCCGGACACAGGGCGTCAATATCTGAGCAAAGTTTATTCTGAACAATGGCTGCGCAAACAGGGGTTGCTATGAAGGGCAGCATGGCGTTGCTCGTTTTGCTCGGTGTCTTACTGACGGGCTGTGCCGTTTTCGCTCCGCCGGTTCTGGTGGTGCTCCAGGGCTTTGAGATCGGCTGGGAGGGATGGCAGAAGGGCTCGGACGTCCCCCAAGACCCCGACACCAATCGCCCGGTCGAATGGGCCATCGAGCTGAGCACGGCACAAGCCAAAGAGGGCTACGGTTCGGCTCGGTTCCTTCTCGACGGACGCCAGGACGATGGCACGATCTGGCTGGCAAAGCTGCTCACGGTGCCCAAGGGACGCCCCCTTGTTGTCAGTGTCTCTTTCTATCTATGGAGTCCAGAGCAGAGCTTTAACGTCCGAGCGAATGTCGTTGTCTACGCCGGGACGCTCTTGCCCACTGAAGAAGCCGAGTTCACACACAAAGAGCCCGCTGACAAGACTAAGGGCTGGCGACGGTATCAGTTCACCACGCCGGTCTCTGCTCCAGAGGGGGAGCTGTGGGTCGCGGTAGGGATCAGCGTCGCGTGGGAGACGCTCTTAGAGTATTTCGTTGACGAGATTCGGGTCGAGGTGCGCTGAGACATGCCACATTGCTCTAGCTTTTTTGGTATAATCTCACAATATCGCGATCAGTATTCTAAGGAGGATTCTGTGATGCCACGGAAATTCTGGTTGATGACGGTTGCGCTGGGATTGGCTTGGGTGGGGATGGCTCCCTTCGCTCTCGCCGGAACTATTGAAGTCCCTAAAGACTACTCGACCATCCAGGCTGCTATTAGCGCCGCCCAAGCCGGCGATCTCATCGTCATCGCTCCCGGCACCTACAAGGAGAACCTCACGATTCGCAAGAGCATCGAGCTGCGCGGCGCCGGCCCTGGCGTGATAGTCGACGGCTCGCGCTCCCGCAGCGCTCCGACGATTCTCATCCAGCGCACCCACGATGTCGTCATTCAAAACTTAGAGATCACTGGCGGACGCCGAGGCATTCAAGTCGAGCGCTCCCGCAACGTCATTATCAAAAACAATCTCATTCAGCAGAACCGCCGTCAGGGCATTCTCATTACAGAGAACTCTCAGGGCGCACAGATCGTAGAGAACGAAATTCTCGACACGGCCCCCGATGAGGGGAACGTCCTGGGCAACGGAATTATTCTTAATGGGGACCAGAATGCCCGTGTGGTCAATAATTTTATCGCGCGCAGCGCTTGGAGCGGGCTTCGGTTGCTGAGCGCCGTCGCTCACATCGAGGGCAACACTTTTGTCGAGAACCAATTTTACGGGATCGAGATCTGGCCCAACTGGGTGGATTCACCCGATGTGCCCTCCCAAGCAACCGTGCTGAACAATACTCTCAAAAGCAACATACGAGCTGGAATTTTTATCACCGAGGAATCGCTCGCCGATATTCGGGGAAACCAGATTCTCGATAGCGCGCAAGATCGCGACAGACAGTACGGTCATGGGCTATGGACCGCCGACGGGGCCCAAGTCACGGTAGAAGAAAATATGGTGACGGGCAGCCAGGGGCATGGGCTCTTCTTGGAGTCGGGGCGCATCACCCTGAGAGCCAATACAATAACCCTTAGCGAAGGATGCGGCGTGCACATAGAAGACGGTACGTGGTTGATGCTGGCGACTTCGTTAGATCTTTCTGAAAACAAGCAAGGAGCGGCGTGCGGAACGCCGCGCTCGCTCAAGGCCACGTCATCCAAAACCCACACAGCACTCAATCCGGAACCAGCGATGACATTCAGTCCGTTGGTGGTAGCTCCCGGCGAATCAGTCAGTTTGCCCATTATCATTGCCCAATCGGGCAGGCTGAAGGTGCAAGCACTGACGCTCACTCAGGACGCTTCGCTGGGGCTGGCGCTCTTTGGGCCCGGACAAGAGACACCCTATGCCCAAACCCACGGCTCCGCTCCGCTCTCTCTGATGTTTGAGGTGCTCACAGAGACGCTGGCCCTAGGAACGCGCTGGCAGATCGTCGTGCAGAACCGTGGTCAAGCCGGAACCCTGTTTGTCGTCCAAGTCTCCGTCCCCACGCGGTCGGGGAGCTGCCAAGATGTGCAGGACGAGTTCGGGATTTTGCTCGACAACAGTGGGGGCGCACCGCCGTTCAGCGAGCCCCAGTGCCATATTCTCTACTCGTCCCTGCGCGCCATGCCCACTGAAGTTCGCCGGACCGTCACGTCCATCACTAACAATCCTCCAGACGACCGCGTCGCCGGAACGTACATTGGGAATGGACAGATTAATCTCTTCGGCCCCATGCTGCGCCGGACTCTGTCGTTTGTCTTTATCCATGAGATGGGGCACGCCGTGCAGGATCTCTTTGTGAATAGCAGCCAGAACGCGCGCTGGCGCGAACTGCATAGGCGTTCCGGGCGCGATTTAGATAATTACGTCAGCGACTACGCTCGCACCAACGATCACGAAGACTTTGCCGAGACGTTCGCGACGTATATTGACGATACCCTCGGGTTGCTACACATCGCGCGAGAGCGGGCGGCCAAGGGCAAGCCTATTTTGTTAGAAAAAGTGAAGTTCATGGCAGAGCTCTTTCGCCAATTTGACTCAGAAAGCTCCATCTCCACGCTCGTCTATCAAGTGCGCATGAAGACCGACGACGAGCGCACGCGCTTATTGGTGCGTCGTGTCTTGGTCTCATTCGACAGCGAGGGCCTGCCCCTGCTTCCGAGCGTGATAGAGTGGGAGGAGTTCTAGTATAGCGTTACCAGGGCCACCAACTATTCTATCGAATCACAGAAGTCTTTTCACCACTTCTTCAAGAGTAAGCAGGTGCTCTTCACCGCTGCGCATATCTCGAAGCTTGACCTTCCCCTGCGCGACTTCGTCCGGACCGACGATCACCACAAACGGAATATTATACGCGTTGGCGTACTTCAGCCCATCGCTGATGCCCCGCCCGCTTAGCTCCATATTCGTCTTGATCCCTGCGCGGCGCAACTCTTGGCAGACTCTGCGCCCTTCCCCAAGCAGATTCTTAAAAGCGATCACATGAGCTTGGGTGACGGTCTTGCGCATGGGCAGATCGCGGCGCTGTTCTTTGATCACTTCGAGAATCGGCTCCAAGCCAAACGAGATTCCCACAGCTGGGATTTTTTCAGCGCCTCCCAAAAACTGCCCGATCATCTCATCATAGCGCCCGCCAGCAGCCAGTGACCCCGTCACCGAAGAGTCTTTTGCATAGATTTCGTATATCGTCCCGGTGTAGTACGACAGCCCTCGAGCCAGCGACGGCGTCCAGACGACCCGAGCGTCTTGCAGAGCGTTTAAGACCGGCTCCAGCTCGCGGTAGCCCGCGCCGTTCTTGAGAGCTTCTGGGTCTTGTGCCCCAGAGAGGAAGCGCTCCGCATTGGCGCGCGGGATGCCGCGCTCGACCATCTCACGAATGACCTCATCCGGCCCGATTTTATCTAACTTATCTAAAGAGAGAATCGCCGCTTCCGTCCACTCTTCTGGCACCTGGGCCGCACGTGCCAGCTCATAGAGCACCTTGCGGTTATTCACCTTGACGATCACGTCAATCCCAAGACGTTCAAAGACATCCAGGGCCAGCTGCACACATTCAGCATCGGCCAATGGGGAGCTTGAGCCCACAATATCTACGTCACCCTGATAGAACTCTCTTGTGCGGCCCTTCTTGATCGGGCCGTCGCGATAGACCGTCCCGATCTGATAGCGTTTGAACGGTCTTTTGATTGTAGGGTTCATCCCGACAAAACGCGCCAAGGGGACGGTCAGATCGTAGCGCAGACCCAAGTCCCGCCCCCCTTGGTCTTTGAGTGTAAACGTCTCTTTTAAAATTTCTTCGCCGCCGGAGTATTTTGCAGAGAGAACTTCCCAGCGTTCGACGACCGGGGTCTCTAACGGGCTGAAGCCGTACAACTCAAAGACGTTCTTGAGTGTAGCGATCACTTCGTCGCGAAGGATCTTCTCTTC